>BNJU01000663.1_pt1 | contig 49687 bp, 66 predicted proteins | sample 8539281 | NCBI WGS metagenome assembly BNJU01 (sample SAMD00202456, study PRJDB9452) | human saliva metagenome | isolation source: human saliva | place: Japan | reverse complement strand
ACAGTTATGTACACATAGATAAGGCAGATAAGTATCGTGGTACACCGGTGGAACAGTATTTGGAATCAATATAGTATGAATATATTTGATGAAGGAGATATAAATCTGTTCAGTAACCTCTGACAGGTACAACAAAGAAAGTATATTTTGTTTTATTTGGGAAAAGTGCAAGGAACGCCTATGTATGCTATAGAAAAAAGACAATATTTGATATGGCGGAGTGACTCCTGGACCTGATGAGAAGGTTAACCGATATGGAAGAGCAGGAATATACAAGGAAAATATAGCAGATATGAGGACTCCATCAAAGCTTTATAAGAAGACTTAGATACAGGCTGCTTTTGAAAAGCCGGGTGAAGTATGAGAGGATGAGGATAATCGGCACCATTATAAGGTGGTGCCTATTGAACTTTCGAGATTATCAGTCCCACTATCAATACTTATAAGGAAAGCTTTTTAAAATATATCTTATGTTTGAACATATATCGAACAAGGCAGCCCTCATAGAAGGAGTCTTAAAAGAAGCATAACCGAACAGAAATGCAATGCAAATAGATATAAAAAAGAATTATCCGGCATGCAGACAGATATGATCACAAATGCGTTATATGATGATTGAGAAAACAGAGAAATCTTAAAAGAGGTATTCAGAGTGCATTGGACTTTTATGCTTTTAAACAATCAGCGTGGAGGCAGAGAGAGGTCATTAAGGGCTGCACGATGACAGAAAACAGCTAGACATTGCTAAATAAAGTAGTATATAATTTTGCTGTCAAGTCTGAATTTTAGATTTGAACAAGAAACAGCAAAAGTGCATAAATTTACGTTTAAAAAGACTGTCAACATTATCCACATATCCCACACACATAGTGGCGTCTACAGCTTAGAAAGCTGATAAACAGACTGTTTTCAAGAGTTATAAGCGAAAGCTTATCCACAATTTCCAAGTATGTTTATCCCCATGAGAGTAAAGACTGCATTTGAGATAAAGGTCTAGATTTTATGAGCTAAACATAATATAAAGTGCAATTTACTCGGAAAATGCAATTGGACAAAATTTAATAAAAATCGTATTAGTTGAAAAATTTAATCAAATTGACGAACAGTTCTAGATTTCAAATTGAATTTTTGTTTGACAAAGTGGTATACTATGAGACCAAATAAAAAGAAAAGGAGCTTGTCACATGCGTTAGCACAATTACTGGAAGAAATATTGAAATTACTTGATGGTTTGAAAGAGGCGAGCGAGAGGAGAAAGCTCAGAAATTGAGAAAGTATTTTACAGCTGAGGCTTAGAGCCAGAATCACATTAAGTGTGCAAAAGGAGCACTATGACATCGAGAGTTACTATTCCACAAAGCACGGGCTTATAAGAGCCGAAGGAAGTCAGCCAAGACATGTATGTCAGCACAGATAAAAGTTCAAAGACACATGAAAGCAGATTAAAGTTTAAAACAAAAGCTTATAGATAAAACACGAGCTGCCAATGCCATTTACGGATTTCTTTTATAAACTGATGATACAGAAACTGTCTATGGAGACGACGAGAGACGAGAATAAAATCGTAAAGACAAAGAGATTCAGTGTCAAGCCTATGGATCCCGAAGAGGCATGTTTGCAGATGGGACTTTTGGGGCATGATTTCACATGCCAGCAAATGCAATCAGCGATGAGAGGTGTGCGTAGTTTATAAGAGAAAGTGAATGGAAAATACTGAGGTATTATAAGAGCCGGAGGTTTAATGTGGTTTGCTGAAAGCATTTTCATTTTAGCTTTTCAAACATGCGCAGTTGAAATACAGGGGTCTTAAGACTCCCTGTGTATCATTATTTTGAAAACATACACAACTGTAATATACGCTATAATATATGAACAGAGTGTGAGAGGTGAATTTCTTTGTTGAATTTACCATGATGTGGAGAAAAGAGCGTAAAATAAGTTTTCATATAGGAGGTGAGAATGAAGCAGCAAGATACTATTGAGATTGACGTTGGAAGATGCACATCTTTCAGCATATGCCCGATACGAGAGTCGTTTTCTTCTATGAGAGAGCTGATGTTCTGCCACGCTGACGGACCTGCAGTGTAAGAAAGCAGGCAGGAGAAAGGTGAGCCACCAGGTTGAACCTTCGTCACGCAAAGACATGCTCGACTGCGGCTGCTGGCAAACAGCTGGGACAAGGAAGGCTTGAAAAAGTGGGAGAAAGGACTGGGAATTGAGGCCGCAGCAGAAGATGCTGCAATGTGCTCTTTAGGACCCGGAATAAATATCAAGAGAAACACTATGCGGGAGAAATTTTGAGTACTATTCGGAGGTCCGTACTTAGCAGAAACGCTTTCAGGCTACAGGATAAAGGGGATACAAAGTAACGGAACTAGCGACGCCTGTGTAAAGCATTTTGCTTTCTGTAACTCACAGGAACTGCATAGAATAAGGCTATGGATTTCGGTACTGGATGAGAAGGGCAACAGAAATCTATACGTACCGCCTTTGAGCAGAAAACTACAAAAGAGGGCAAACCGAAAATCTTACGTGACGAGCTACACATGGTCACCCAGTGTATATGCAAATGAGAATGAGCACCCTCACAGTGGATATTTTTAAGAAAAAGATATCCGGCTTTTGACGCAGTGTGGTGGTTACCGACTCGAGAGCCTCAAACGATCATAGTACTTTGATGAAACGGTTCAGGTCTGGAAATGCCGGCTCCGGGACTCTGAGCAGCGCAAGAGGAGACTTTTAGGGGCATTCAAAGAACGTAGGATAAGTGAAAAGCGATATTGGTGCAGAGTGGATGAGCTGATGGATATCACATTGTCATACAAAGAACGAAGAAACACAAGAGAGAGGCAAAGATGTTTGAAGATAATAATGCGCTTGCCAGAGAAGCGGCAAGAGCACAGTGTGCTTTGCAAAGAATGAAGACATTTTGCCGCTTGACAAGAGTAAAAGGTGGCGATTATGGGTGACTTTGCTTCCCCAGTCAGCGAGATATCAAGGAGCGGGATGTTATAGGTGGTCACAACTATAGTGGAGATGCTAGCTTTATAAAAAGCTTGATCTTGACTCTGAAAAAGAAAAGATGGAACCACTCATAAAATGTGAGAAACTTGAAAGGTGGATAATCCGATATGAGGCGAGGGATTACAAATGTAAATACGACCAATGTTGTTTATAAGGAAAAGTTATCACATTTTGGTCTAAATATAATCGGTATGGCAGCAGGTATTCAAGAGCGGATAAAGAGGACGAGCCTCATGTAAATGAGTTTACTCGAGCTGGCAAAGCGAGGCGGATATTGTACTGTATTTCTTCGGACTCAATGAGGCGAGTGAATCAGGAAGGCATCGGACAGAACTCATCTTAGAATTCCAAACAACCAGAGTGGACATTGCGACTGTCAAGCGTCAATAAGATATAGTCGGTGCATAATCAGTGCAGCCTCATGTATTGAAATGCCTTTGAGAAATAATTTAAAGGAATGACATACTGGATATCTCTTCGGTCGGCGAGGCATGTGTGCAGTACTTTGAACACTACAACGAGTGAGTACAGCTCAAGCATGCTCTCTGAAAGTGATAACAGCAGTATGAGGGATGTCTCAGATGTAAGGTACTATCAACTTCAAAAGAGAGGACTTCGGAGATATGAGAGAGAGTATATTTGTGGGCTACACATATTTGACACAGCAAATGTACGTAATGTATCCTTTCGGATATGGACTCTCCATACAGAGTTTAAGTACAGTGATATGGGAGCGGATAGACAGAGTGAGCTTTATATTGAAAAATACGCAGGTGGTGCAGGTTGAGGATAGCAGCTTTTATATAGACTGGCAGAGTCGAAAGATATTTCAGGGCAAACTTGGAATTAGAAAGGGATTTGAAAAGAAGTTTGGTTTTGAACTCAGGTGAAAAGAAAAAGTCACTATTTTATTTGATGATAAAGCATCTGGGTTTTATAATGTAGCGACAAATGCCTTTTTGAGAGATGGAGCGGAGAATACGATATATATCGGATATCGACAGCGTGTAGATACATCAGATTGCAGTCTGAAAGTGCGTAAGTGTTGAAGGTACGTAAACAGTTTTCTCATATAATAAGAGTGGATTTGCCTTCGTACTTTCGACACATGTAACAAATGTAAGGGATGAAGGTAGTACGAGGGCTTTGCTTGGAAGGAAATACCTGACGGACGCTGGAGTAGAGTGAACTTGGAATCAGCGATGCATTATGCACAGATGTATATTATGCAAAAAGCTTTTGATTGCAGACATGCCTATAAAGTACTTGATAAAAGGCTGAAAAGAAATCGCTTGCTTAGCCGAGTACCGGATCTCAGCCTCTTTTCCAGTTTGATATGCCTTTTCAGAGCCATCGAAAGATGAGCAACAGACAAGGTAAAGTATGGAAATGGTGGATGCAGCATACTAGATTGGTAAACGACATTTTTAAAGGGGCTTACAGGCGTTATAAAGCATTTCAAAAACAGAAGGGCCAATAAGATATATATGAGGAAAGTTTCTTCAAAGAGAAGATAGACCGAAGTTATGGATGTGAAGTAAAAGAATGGATAGAAGCAGCATCCAGAATCAAGGGAGTTTCCAATAAATTTAATAGCCTCTCCCAAATGCGGCAACGATTGTAAACTGAGAGTTATGTAGTAAAGATCGGACTCACATTTTACAGCGATTTGGATGGCATCAGATACCGTTTCAAATTTTGATTTTAATTATGCGGAAAATATTGAGCAAAACCTTGGATGGCAGGATTTTAAGCATGTCATGGCTACACGCACTGCCACTCAGACCGTGTAAATCTTTGTACAAAAACAGTTTGTATTTAAAGTCTAGTGCGGCAGTTTGCTGGATGCTACACCGAAAGTATATTAAGCTTTGCTATCGTGCGTAGATCGTTATTTCTGCGGCACTGCGTCATATCTCGCAGAAAGTTTTGCGGGATATAGATCATGGCAAGTCTTGTACCTACACTGAGCTAGCGGTAAATATCATTTGCACAGTGTGGTTATTGAAAGCGTCCTGACAATGATATGTTACATACCTGTCGGAAAAATAAATAGGAGGTAGGGTTATGTTAGCTGATAATATGGCGGATGTAATAGGAGCGTTAACACGCAGAGCGCCACACCTGTGGCTATAGTGACTGCTTTGTGTACAGCACTTGTACGTCACGTTTATCACAAGAGGAAGCGAGCTCGCACGTAAGAATCTCACACGAACGGCTTCGCAAGCTTGCTTTTCGGACTGGGAACACTTTTGCAGTACTAACTTATGATAAAGCAGTCCTTGTGACCACGATAATGCACTTGCTACAGGAAGGAGTTAATAACCGAACAGTCTTTAAATGAGGCAGCATTGAGGAGGAGATTAAGTGCAAAGTGAGTGCACAAGAATGACTCAACACCTCCCGCTCCAAAAAGGGTTCAAAACTCAATCTCTCGGGTCGGTCGATCACACCAGCTCCTTATGGAGTGTACAGGTTCAGGAGGACTTAACGATCCATTCCTCGCGGCATCCCTTATTGAAGGATTACAGAGCCTGGTTGAGGTACGTGAGGAACTTGCAGAAGTTTACGCATACGGATTTCAAAGTGCAGACAAAGACCTACCAGTAGGAGATGTGACAGTGATTGGACCATACCTGGGCCTTCGATTGAACAATGTAAACGAATGCAAATATTTTTGATAATGCAAGAAATTATTCCTGATAAAGGCGGCGTCGTTATTTGCAGGGTCGGGCGGTGAGCTTAGGTCACCGAGGAAGCCTTGGTCGAGTAAGAAGATACGTTTGGCGGACGGAGGTGCTTTCAGCGGTCGAAAGGGTATCCAGATACAGTTGATCAGAAAAGGACGACCTATGGATGCCGATAAGAGCTATTTGGAGGCTTTCAAACAGAGACAACAGTACGTTGATGCGGTGAAATCAAGAAGTTTAAAACAGTATTGTAATCGCAAATGCTTCAAATCCTATGGAACTGGTTTTCTGTAAATGAATATGAGAAATATAACAGTGGTTTGGTATCCGGGAGCGGGACAGACGGGATTTTAATGCTCTGTGGCGATTCTTTGACTGAGAGGTAAATCCTTCAAGTAAGACAAAGCGATACTTTTGTATATGACTTCACAACACTAAGCTATAATAACTGGACAGATTTTACTATACAAATATGGATGAGTCGTGCCATGACAGAGGAGTATCATACAACAGGATTTTGTAAACTATGTAAGAGGGTATTTATGCAGGACACAGATTTTTATGAGACTGCAGCTAAAGAAAGGTGCTATAAATTGCATGGATATGCGGTACAGTATCCGTTCGGTTACGGACTTTCTTATACCAACTTCACAAAGGAAATGGGAGAGATAGGTGCAAAATAACGGTAAGATAAAGTGTCGACGCGTTGGTGACAAACGCTTTGGAAATGCTGCGAGGAAAAAGATGTTGCGTGCAGTTATATTTTCAATCCGCCTTAACACAAACGGAGGTATTGAAAAGGCGAGCTAATAACCCGCAGGCTGCTAAACAAAAGCTTTTACAACCAGGTCGACAGAGCGAGACTGTAAAGATTACTTTTTGCAGCTGAGGAGTAGGTCACCGTTTGATGAAAAATCAAAAAGGCTTATGTGCTTGAAAAGGGAGTGTATGAGATCAGTCACAGGAGATCTCTCATAATAGCTAGATGCAAGACATTCCTCTTGAAGATGATAGATTTTGGTGGTGGAAACAACAGAGAAGCAGTGATGATAATACATATGCTGCAATGCTTTGACGATATGAGGAGGCGATTTTTACAGTTCTTTCACAAAGAAAAGGATAGAATTTGCAAATCTTGAGGAAGCAAAGACAAAGGCGCCACCCAAATTCTAGAGCCTCCGGCAGATAAAAGGCTGCACCAAATGCACAGTAGTAGTGACGGCAGCAGCAAAATTTGGATATTGAATCCAGATGAGATGCCGAAGACAAATCGCAAATAACCAAAATAACGACTGCAGACAGAGGACCTGACTCATGATGATGAGCGACGGGAGAGTCTTCTTACGGTCAATCTGAGTTTGCGATGATATGTGTCAAAACCAGGCTGAGAGATATCAGGCACAAATTAACAGGAAAACAGGTAAAGTACAGACAGTCGACACGTGACGGACCTTTCTTCAATAAAACAATAACTTTTACAAAGAAAGGGCCTCAGTAGGGACTACGCAATAATGCAATACCGCGGTATACACTTTACACAGACCTTGCACATTCATATTCGGAGACTGGCTTGGCATCGGAAAGATGGCAGATGAGATGCAGGTTTCAGTGTTTGGTATGCGCCGGCTATGAATGCACATGAAGCGACGTCATGGGAAGAAACTTGAGCATGTTCTCAGGAAGTCCTTTATGCAGGGAGAGTGCATCCAGGAGGCCGTGAGTTAGCTAGAAGATGCATTGAGTATATGCCATATGTTAAGCATTTTGCTCTAAAGCGATCGAGACCAACAGAAACCATCAGCTCATGACTCTGGGCGGATGGAGCAGACCGTAAGAGATATATCTTCGTCCTGAAATATGTGAAAGACGGAAGAAAGCAGCCTTGTTGATGTGAGCTCGTTCAACCACTACAGGAATAACGCGCCTGCAGCCGCATCAGTATGCTCTCAATAAGATTCCTAAGAAGAGATGAGCAGGCTTACGAGTGTAATGGTGCTTACCGATTATTTCCGGTCAGCACGGCGGATGGTGAAGTCTCAGATGAATGCTGACAGATATAAGAAACGGTAATGATTTCTGCCTTAGCCACGGCAATTGATTACAGCTATAATTATGTAAAGGATAAGAGTGCTGCGCAGCACTGCACTCAGAGAGCATCACATAATATACTGTATGCAACTGTCAACAGAGAGCATATGCTTACACGAAGCATGCAACTCAGGGATGTGATTGGGATGGCGGATTGCGGCTATAGGGTGATAGACATGTAATGTATAGTATGCAGCTGTGCTTTGCCTTGAGAGCTTTGATGCATGCTAGCAAGAAAAGACACAGATAATGAATAGTACTTTGCCCAGCATATAGATTAAAGAATATGTCGCTCCGGTATATTGCCTATGCATGTGCCGGCATAAGAAGGAGTGCCCAAAGAAAGCGAAGAGATGATGACAGATATCTACGATATGGATCTGACAGGAGTAGAGGGGAGCTGATAATTTTCATGATGCTACAGGTATTATAAAAAGACTCTATGGGTTTACAAAAATATATATAAAACTAATAAAACATACTACTTAATAAATGGTTTTCAAAGCTGTGGTATGCTTTTGACAAGTATAAGAGCCTGTGCCTGTACAGGTGATTATATAAAATCATATATAATGAGTAGCGGATAATGCAACTTTTAGTGTATATAATGCTATTGAATTGTTAGATTTGATACCAATATAATGTAATAGGGTATAATGAATTTAGGCATTGCAAAAGAATGTGATGCAAAAGAGTGTGAAAACTTTGCTAGAAGTAAATAAGAGATATGGCAGCTGCTTACTTCACCTACATATGAGGGAGTTGTATCCGATATCGATTGATTACAAAAACTTTGCATGGTATAATATCCCGGTTATAGTGGATGAAGCACATAATTGCCCACCTTACTTATAGAAAAACAACAAAAATATTGCCGATCTTAGACAATGCTCTTGATGATGGAGTTTCCGTCATCACATTGTTTGGGATGCGGATATGGTGGTGCAAAGTTTGCGTAAAACTCTGCCTTCAGCCTCAAAACTGCTCTTTGTCATTTAAGTCAAAGTTGATTGATGAAAAATGCTTGGAAAGAGTCACTCATATATTTGAAACCAGCTCTGACCTTCATATGTTTTTCATGGCGGTGCATTGATGCCTGATACGATATATGAGTAAAGTTATGCATATGTATCTCAGTATTTAAAGGGTCTGAAAGCCTTCAGAGAAAAAAGTTTCAAGCTGTAAGTGTTCGATTTATGGGAGGGATACTGCAGACTCGGATATGATTTTACAAAACTTGTAATATACTCAGATAATATTGACGGGATTACATTGGCAAATATGTCGGGAATCCTACAATGTGAAACTCAGGATGAGCAGACCGGGTTTGTGCTTGCTTGCATGTACGGTTTGTGACAGCGAGGAGATGATTTTGACAGGCTGTATAGGGCCTTAAGTGATATTGATAAAAATTTCGTTTATATAGAACATGAGTCTACATCAAATCTTGATGAAAAGTATCTAAATAAGATTGCGACATATATATATATCCTTGCTGTACCGGTTATAAAGAAGAGGGATATAATAGGTCAGAACCGGTTTGAGGTTGTGCAAGAATATATTAAAAAGGGAAAAAGGGTCATGGACTGGACCCATAAGTAAATAGGAAAAATTTATTGTGTAATGGGCAAAGAGTGCTTCAGAAAAGATACTATCTTTAAGATTGTATAAGGAGTGCAGGAACAAAGAGACTTATAACATATACACAGACCTATAAGGGATCGAAAGAAAAATGGTGTTGATTACCATTTTGTAGATGGAATCCAAGTTATGAAGAATATAGAAAAGCAGGGTAAGCTATGAGATGAGGACTTATAATACAGTTAAGGTCCGTGGATATATGTACAACTATTGATGACGGATCAGTTGCATCTTGAAAGTAAAAATTATCTTATAATGAGAACTCTCGGGATTCTTATAAAAATAAAAAGAGTACTTATGGTGCCGGAAAATGTCGTACCCTATATTTATAGAACTCAGTGACAGTATCAGACTGCAGAGAGCTATAAACAGAGATGGTACAATCGATACAGTATGCCGAGACTTTACAGAAGATTTTTGGCGGATGAGGAGGATTTTCTCACCTATGAACTTGAAAACTCCGGAATTCACATATGTCAATGAAGATTTAAATAAGTGCATACTCGAAATAAAAAGATATGGGAATAAAAGATACAGGATGAGTGAGTTTTGACTCTTGGAAATGAAAAGATAAGGCATCATCTAAGGAGTCAATAATGAAAACGGTCGATATCCATGCATATATCCTTGCAGAACAAGAATAGGAAAAGTCTAAAATTGCAAGAGAGTTTGCTATGGAACATAGTGCGAGAGAATACAGGATGTGGAGGTGTCACCGCGTGCTGCAGGGCAGTTTTCTACGGATGCATATCCGAGTATATGGATGCCGAAGGCAAGAGAAAGTATCGAATCGACAGGGATTCAGAGAAAATATAGTGAATGATGTTTTCATCAGACCATATATGAGTAAAGATATATATTAGAGCGATGCGGATAAGATGACTGTGGGGAGCGCAGAATGCACTGTTAAAGACTATGAAGAACCGCTCAGGTATGCAGTTATCTTACTTTTGGTAAGAAATATGAACTTACTACTTGAAACGATAGGAGTAGATGTATAAAGCTTTTGGTGAGTGCGGTAAAGTAATGACAGAATAAAGAGTAGCTTGTTGAAAAAGGGCTACAAGTGAAGATTTGGCTACAGTGGTAGCCTCGTATTCAAACGGTGCACGGGGATTGCCAAAAGCAATGGCTGAATCTGAGGATTTTGCCGGTATGTATAATCAAAATGTGAGTTTTGAAAAAGATTTCAGAAGCATCTATAAATGATATACTTTATTTATAGAAGAAATTGAAAAAGAAGGAGGGTTTAAGGGTTCATCGATTTTCTAAGACTCTGGTATAGAGATATGTATCTTAAAAGCTACAAAAGAAAGATGGCATAACCTTGTATTTATAGGGAGGAAAGCATTATACAAGGCTTTCAGAGCTACTCACAGCAAAAGATTAACAGTATAATAGATTTAATAGATGAAACAGAGCTAGGCTAAACTCAATGCAAGCGGAGATACGGTGATGGAATTGCTTTTTATGGCCTTAGAAAATAGGAGAAAAAGATGAGGTAATAGGCGTGGGTTTAGAGATGCAGGTAACATCTCCTGCTATGATCCTCGATGATATTGATATAGATGTTAATGACAGGTAATAGTGGAGACTGATAGAGGCATTGGAATGCCGAAGAGTCATATTGGGTGCCAGAGACTCAGCAGACTTATGATGTAAACCTCTAGAAAGATAATGAAGAGCAAGTTCTGAGGATATTTGTACTATGAGGAAATCTGCAGAGAAGGGAAAAGAGGCTGCTGATATTTGCAAGTCAAGATTATTGAACTTAGCTTTGCCTATGAAACTGAGTTCTGCAGAGTATACATTTGATAATGCAAAAGTTTTATTTTATTTTACCTGCAGAATGCAGAGTTGACAAGAGCCGGGTAGAAAGATACTTGCATCTATAGTAAGAGAGTAGAACAGACAGGTAGGAGTAGAGATGAAACAAGATAATTGGGAGGCATGGGTTCATGTGGAAGAGCGCTTTGCTGTCATAGTTATTTGTCGGACTTTTGTACCTGTGTCCATAAAGATGGCAAAGGAACAAAAGCCTGTCATCCCGATCCGAAAAATCAGGGTGTATGGAAGATTGACTGTGTTGTTGAAAAGCGAATCCGATACATATGAGTATTTAAATATGCCAAGAGAAGGTGTTACGGTGTGCTCACCGACGTGAGAACAGTGTAATAGTTTCAACCAGTTTACTGGCAGACTGTAAAAGGTGCTTGTTACCAAAAATCAGAGGATGCAAAGGAAATTGAAGAGTGTCCTTTAAGAGATAAGGATACAAGCTTAAAATCGAAAGATGAATTGATCGAAGAATTGGGAGAGATTGGATGATTTGCACTGTGAGAATCTCTTCTTATACAAAATCCGGCTAAGTTTTGCTTCGGTATAGATGCGGTGCACAGCAAATTTTATTAAAAGTAAAAGAGAGCGGTCATGCTGTGGACCTCTGTACAGGAAGCGGCGTTGTACAGCGGTGCTTTTGAGTGCAACTCAGGCATAACAGGTATTGAAATACAGGAAGATATTGCCGACATGCAAACAGGGTGTAAGTGAAACCTTGGAGAGGTGATATAATAAATGATGAGCATTGCTAATGCTAAATATAAAACAGGGAAGTGTGGGATACAGTCGTATGAATCCGCCATATGAAGGATACAACAGCCTATATCCTGATTTACAACGCTTTCAGTTGCAGGTATGAGCTTCTTACAGATCTTGATAAAGTGGTGGAGATTGCGGGTAAAGTTATTAAAAAGAAAACGGTAAGTTTTTATGATACACGAGATCAAGCAGGCTTTCCGAAATATTTGCGTACTAAGAAAAAGCAGAATAGAACCCAGAGAAATGAGGATTTGTACATCCATATATGGAGAAAGTAAGGCAAATCTTGTTTTAATAGAGAGTAAAAGGGCTCAGGTGTGGCTGGATGTGGAGCCGCCCTGGCGGTTTATAAGGATAAAATAGTATACGTATGAGGTGTTGAAAGTATATGGCGGTAAATATATCTGGTGGCCACACCTATGGAAAATCTTTCGATATAAGTATGAGCGATAGAAGACATTGAAAAATGTAGATATATAATTGCCTGTGGAAGATACAAGAAACACTATAAGGCTTTTGAATCATTTTGAGGCAAAGGACATTTGAGCCTCATACCATGAATATAATAAAATAGATAAGGCATATGAGACTTTGTGAAAAAGTAAAAGAAGATAATAATGTTGCTTTTTGTTTCAGATGCGGGAATGCTGCAATATCAGACCCGGGTTATGAGCTGGTAGATATCGCATATAAAGAGGACTGGAGAGTTACCGTTGTTCAGGGAGCCAGTGCGGTAGTATCTGCACTTGCAATAAGCGGTATAAGTTCAAGAAGGTTTGCCTTTGAAGGATTTTTGACTGCGGATAAGAATGAGAAAGAATACTGACTGAACTTTCACAGGAAAAACGAACTCTTATTTTATATGAAGCACCACATAGATTGTTAAAGACCTTAAAGGAACTCTTTGAGTATATGGGGATAGAAATATTGCCATAGTAAGAGAAAGTTACAAAAGTTGCATGAAGAGGTTTTAAAGAGGAAAACTGGCGGATATAATAGCTGATTATGAGTCTGAAAAGGGTTTGCAATCAGAGGCGATATGTACTGGTGATAGAGGAAAGAGCCTTTTGGAGAAGAGGAAGAGACAAAAGTCGCTGAAGAAATCAGTATCAGAGAGCATTATGAAAAATATATAGCCGAGGAATGGACAAAAAGATGCAGATGAAGGCAGTGGCAAAAGATAGGGGAATACAAAAGAGAGATGTTTATGAAAGAACTCTTGCAAATATAAGGAGGAAATATGAGAATCAGAATAGGAAATGAGTCGGCTGGCAGTTGAGCTGAAGGTATTATTACAGAGCATTTTGACAGCGCAGCTTTTGAGAGTTGTGGATTTTTGGAGCAAGGGCAGAGGGAGAATGTGACTATCTCTGTACCCGGAAGAGATGTTGCGGAAGCTCATAGTTTCGGGAGAAGTGGACAAGGAGTACTTATTTGCGGTACAGGTATCGGAATATCATTGGCTGCAAACAAGGTACCGGGAATCAGGCGGCAGTTTGTTCAGAGCCTTGTTCCGCAAAAGATGTGACGCTTCACAATAATGCTCAGATTATTGCATTCGAAAGTGATGAGTGGTCGGCTCTGAAATGGCTAAGATGATTGTTGACAATTTCTTTGAGACTCGAGTTTGAAGGCGGCAGACATCAAAACAAATTGAGTATTATCAGTGAAATAGAAGAAAAGTACTCAAGGTAAAAACATGGGAATAGCAGATTGGTTCAGGATTTTGAAACGGCAAAGCGAAAAAGAAGAAGATGGATAGATATTATAAAAAGACTCTATCCTTTCGGCGAAGAGAACGAAAGAACTGGGAACAGGACAGGCTCAATGAAACCTTTCCCAATAATAAAAGACAAAAAGTTATCATTTGAACTTTTGATTTTGCGTGAAGAGTAGTGCAAATCTTTCAGACCCTGATGTATATGATGAGGGATGAGGAGCGTCAAGCATTGAAGAAGTAATAAAAACTGGAGAGATAAAGAGACGGTTTAGATTAAAAGCTGAAAAAGCAGCAGATTAATTGAAATTGCGCTTGAAGAAATGAAAATTCAGTAAATATATATATGTTGTTGAGGGTGGGTTTATGAAATAAAAAGTGTTAACAGTACAGGATGATTTCATGTTTCGGACAGTGCTCCACAACGATGGCATTACCGATACTTTCAGCTTTGCGGAGTTGAGACGGCTATAATGCCGTCTGCTAATACTCTCCACCCATACAGGCGGTTTTAGCGGATTTACTTTTAGAGATTTGACAGAGAGTTTTGCTAAGATTATGGAGCATTGGAAAAAGAAGGCATAAACTTTGACGCAGATATATACGGGTTATCTCAGAGTAAGAGAGCAGATTGAGAGTTATGGTGATTTGTTTAACAATCTTTTTAAAAGAGACGGAATGAGGATAGTTGATCCGCTATGGCTGACAATGGAAAATTGTATACAGGATTTGATGAAGATTTTGTAAAAGAAATGAGAAATCTTGTAGGTACAAGTGATATGTACTTCGAAATATGACTGAAGCCGCTTTACTTACAGACAGTGAGATGTTAGCTGATAATCAAAAGCGGTGAATATATTATGAGTGTTATATAAACTTAGGACCGCATTGCTAAGAATATAATATTAAAAGGTATCAGAAATATTGAAGGTAAGCTTGGAATAGCTGTGTTTGAAGAGTGATACTGAAAACATAGAATATTCTACTGACTGAAGAATAAAAGATGCGCATGGTGCAGGGTGATTGTTAGCTGCGGCATTTACAGGAGGCTGATGCATGGGAAGAGCTTTAGAGGCTGCAAGGTGCTGCGGAATTTGTCTCTGAGGCTATAGAAAGACAATTGATGATGAGAGTCATTGGTACGGAGTGAAGTTGAAAAAGCCTTACCGGTTTTAGTGAGAGAGTTGAATAAATGATACAAATAGATGTAGGAGATATGCTTACATTGAAAAAGCCGCATCACATGCGGTTCTTATGATGGGAGTAGCTGTAGGATTGGACAAGATTTGAGAGCTAAAATGTGTAGGGATGCGGACATCAGATGATGATTGCGAAAAGTATAGAAAAATATTAAAACAAAAGGAAAAAGATGTAGAATGAGTATTTTGGATGTGGAAGAAATTTGAGCCACGGTTTTGGTGATAGAGCTGTTTTTGACAATGTTTCCTTCAGAATGCTAAAAGGTGAGCATATGGACTTGTTGGTGCCAACGGAGAGGGTGAAGTCTACATTCATGAGTGTAGTTACAGGAAAAGCTGATGCCCTGATGAGGGCAAGATAGAGTGGAGCAAAAATGTGCAGATGGGATATCTGGATCGGCACTCGGTACTTGAAGAGAGAACCAGTATAAGAGATGCATTAAAAAGAGCCTATGATCGTCTTTTGATATGGAAAAAGAATGAATGAAATCTGGTGACTGCACTGCAGCTGATGAAAGCGCGATGGATGAGCTTATGGAAGAGCTTGGTACTATTCAGGAACTTTGATGGCACATGATTTCTATACATAATGATGCTAAGGTCGAAGATGTGGCAAATGCGCTAGGGGCTTACAGATATCGGACTTGAAAGAGATGTAACGGAACTTAGCGGCGGACAAAAGAACAAAATCCTTTTGGCAAAGCTTCTCTTTTACAAAAACCGGATATTTTACTTTTTAGATGAGCCTACAAACTATTTGGATGTTGAGACATATTGAGTAGCTGAAAAAGATATTTTGCGGAGTTATGAGAATGCATTTGTACTTATTTCGCATGATATACACTTTCCCATCAATTCTGTGGTAAATATCATATATCATATGGAAAATCAGGAACTCAACAGATTATGTAGGAGATTATAATAAATTTCCTTGAGGGTACATGAGGTAAAAGAAAAACAGCTGAGCGGCATAATCGTCAGCAGAAGGAAAGAAGAACTTGCCGATTTTGTTGCCAGAAATAAGGCGAGGGTTGCTACAAGAAATATGGCAATGAGCAGACAAAAGAACTGGATAAGATGGATATCATAGAACTGCGGCGGAAAAAGCCGAGAGCCTGAGTTTAATTTTAAAGAGGCCAGAACACCAGGGTAAGACTATTTTTGAAAACTACAGATCTTTGTGATTGGTTACGATTCACCGCTTTCAAAACCTATAAATGTAAGGATGGAAAGAGGAGAAAAAGATAGCAATGTTCGGTGCAAACGGTATAGGAAGAGTCAACTCTTTTAAAGAGTATTCTTGGTCTACACCGGCATTGTCAGGAAAAACTGTTCTGGAGACTATCTTGAGATAGGGTATTTTTGATGCAGGAAAGCGACAATAAGTCAAAAATACACTGCATTGAGGAATTGTGGGTGATTTCCGGGATACAGTCAATGCAGGTGGGTCGGCGCTGGCAAAATGCGGTCTCACTACAAAACATATAGAAGAGTCTTTTCAGAGTACTCTCCGGTGGAGAGCCGAGCAAAGGTGAGACTTTTGTAAAGCATGTAACAGGCCTACAAATATTCTTTTTGGATGAGCCGACAAATCATTTGGATATGTGGATGCAAAGGACGAATTGAAAAAGAGCGCTAGAAGGCATATAAAGGGAAATATACTGCTGATTTGCCATGAGCTCGATTTTTACGAAGACTTTATAACAAGAACCATTGACGACTGCAGAGAGTGGTCACTGAGGGTATAGATTTTCTATGAATTTTATGATTTAGGTAAAGCGGCTGACGGAGTATAGTCTCTATGAGTGATTTTAAAAGGGAGGTTGTGCTGATGTAGTAAATACTGCTACAGGTTGTGGCTTTACACCACAATATAAATCAACGAAGAGATGTATAGAAAGGTACAATGGAAAGGTTTTTGAAATAATTGATGTACCCTGTAATCAATTTCGTGATGACACGGATACAGATGAAGAGATACATGAGTTTTGCACATTAAACTATAATACAAAATTTCACAAATGAAAAAGTCGGATGTAGACGGTGAAAATGAAATAGAACTTTTCAGATGTTTCAAAAAGGTGAGAAAGGATTTGAGAGTTTTGGAAGTGGAATAAAGGCTTTGGGCATGGCTGCTATGTTAAAGATTATAGATGAGAACTAAGAATAATCCTGATATTAAATGGAACTTTACAAAGTTTGTTATTGATGAGAAAGGTCAAGTGGTAGCAGATTTGAGCCTACTATAGATATGAAAAAGGTGGAAGAGATTTGTAGCATCTTTAATATAGAAAATTTAAAAACATAAAACAAAGGTGTCAAGCATAAATGATTATGTCCCAAAATAATTAATTTATAAGCCCCCAGGAAAGGACACTATTATACCTTTTCTAAGTCGTCTTCAATTCTGTGTGGCTGTGAATGTGCAAAGTTATTAAAAGGCCTCTAATCTCCAAGGATGGTTCATTGGAGAATATAAAACTTTCTAGGTTTAGGTTGTTTTGTAGTCAGCGTCAAGTCCTTAGATTTGTGTTCATGAGCCAGTATTTCTTCCAGTGCATAAATATCCTTGGCATCATTTACGTACCACAACATAGACCTATCAAATGCCTTGATAAAGCATAACATGAGTACCTTTTTCGATAATGGATTTGCACTCACTATGATCATCATCTTATAAAATTTCTTCTTAAATTGAATCGCATGTCCGGCATCAACAGTTCTCTCAGTCAAAACTGCTAAAGTAAGATTTATTTTTCTTTAGACAGTTTGCGTTTCAAAAGACAGATTTGATACCATGAGAGTGGAAGTAGAACTTCTCATTGAATTCCTTTATGTAGGGTGAAGGAATTCATTGGCAGTAGTGATGTCGGTTACGCTGCAGATCTAAAACTCAATAGGCGAGGCGTGACTGTGGTTTGATTCAATCGTTCTGTGCGTCGCTTTAGCCTGTGGTACGCTGCTTGATTCAAGTTGTGTACCAAGTTGCTTCTGAGCGTAAAGCGAACATGTATATAGGTGTCATTGTCGTCAGATAAGGCACCTTTTTCTTTCATAAAGTAAATACAGTACGTTTATCGGTAAGAAACTTATAGGGGATACCATAATCGAGTAAGAATCTGTTCAAACACATGGTAGTAGCCGTTAAGGGTCTCCTGAATATCAAACCATGCGCCAGTAACAGCACCTGAGGCATCATCAATGGCTAAATGTAGATGCCACATCTGTCCCGCACCCATTCATAAGGGGTTGCATCCATCTGAAGCAATTCACCGAAATAAGCACATCTTGGACGACGACTGTGAGCATCTTCAACTGCTACTAAGTTAGCCTGTATCTGTGATAATTCCTTTTGATGTTGCAGCACGCTTCTTGGTTCTTAGAACCTGCTTAATGCGTTTACGCTTAGCTTTTGTAGCCTTTGGAGATAGAATGTACTCTGACTCCAAAATACTCATTACAGAGGAAGAAGAGATGCTTATACCCTCATGCTTTTTAAGAAGCTCTGTATAGTGTTCAAAGTTAGCCTCGTAGTATTTAGTTCTGTATAGATCAAGAACCTGACTTCTGATATCAGGGTGGATGGTGGTAGCCAGCTGCTTACCTCTGTTACCATGAATAAAGATGCTTTACCATCTTTAATATAACCTTGTATCCATACGGTTTATATGCCTCTTGGTGCATCCTAGTATAGAGCAGCTCTATCCTTATTAGCTGTATCAGGGTGATCTACCAGACCTTTAATAACCTCATGCTTCCTTTGTTCATCCATTGATAAAAATAACCTTTCTGATAAGTCAGTCCCTCCTAGTGTTAGAATATACAAAAATAGTATTCTACCATAAGTGGGACATTTTGTTATGGTATGCTAGGACTTTATCATATATGGATTATAAAAATTTAAAAACATAAAACAAAGGTTGACAGGACAGTGTGTAGGGTGTAGAGATAGCGTCACTGTCCTAAAAGACAGAAAAATAAAATCAAATATTTCTGAAAAACAATAGAAAAATACTATTGACATGATTTAGAAAGTTTGATATTATATCAAAGTTGCTCAAAAGAGCAAGAAAGAGTTCGAGAAAAAAACTTTTCAAAAATAACTTAAAAAGTTGTTGACAAGATGAAAATAGAGCTTGATATAATAGCTAAGCTGTTTCAAACAGCAAACAAACGAACCTTGATAATTTAAGATTAAACAGTACACACAACCCTGAAAAAAATTCTTGATTATTTTCAATAATCAATGAAGTTTCAGAAAAAACAACGTTTAGATTCAGAACAGAATTTAAAAACCTTTAAAAAAACAGTAGATCTGTGAAAAACAGATGCAAGCTAGCGAAGGCTAGATTAAACTTTTATATGAGAGTTTGATCCTGGCTCAGGATGAACGCTGGCGGCGTGCTAACACATGCAAGTCGAACAGAAGCTGCTAAAAGGAAGTCTTCGGATGGAATTTTAGGTGAACTTAGTGGCGGACGGGTGAGTAACGCGTGGATAACCTGCCTTATACAGGGGGATAACGGAGAAATTTCCGCTAAGACCGCATAAGACCACAGCACCGCATGGTGCAGGGGTAAAAATATTTATAGGTATAAGATGGATCCGCGTCCGATTAGCTGGTTGGTGAGGTGAGGCTCACCAAGGCGACGATCGGTAGCCGGCCTGAGGAGGGTGAACGGCCACATTGGGACTGAGACACGGCCCAAAGCTCCTACAGGGAGGCAGCAGTGGGGAATATTGGACAATGGGAAACCCTGATCCAGCGACGCCGCGTGAGTGAAGAAAGTATTTCGGTATGTAAAAGCTCTATCAGCAGGGAAGAAAATGACGGTACCTGACTAAGAAGCCCGGCTAACTACGTGCCAGCAGCCGCGGTAATACGTGAGGGGCAAGCGTTATCGGATTTACTGGGTGTAAAGGGGCGCAGACGGCGAAAGCAAGTCTGAAGTGAAATGCATGGGCTCAACCCATGAGATTGCTTTGGAAACTGTTTGGCTTGAGTGTCGGAGGGTGGCGGAATTCCTAGTGTAGCGGTGAAATGCGTGAGATATTGGGAGGAACACCGGAGGCGAAGGCGGCTTACTGGACGACAACTGACGTTGAGGGCTCGAAGGCGTGGGGAGCAAACAGGATTAGATACCCTGGTAGTCCACGCAGTAAACGATGAATACTTGGTGTCAGGGGAGGTAAACTCTTCGGTGCCGCAAGCAAACGCATTAAGTATTCCACCTGGGGAGTACGTTCGCAAGAATGAAACTCAAAAGGAATTGACGGGGACCCGCACAAGCGGTGGAGCATGTGGTTTAATTCAAAGCAACGCGAAGAACCTACCAAATCTTGACATACTCTTGAATAGCTTTTGTAATGAGAGCTAGTCCTTCGGGACAAGGGATACAGGTGGTGCATGGTTGTCGTCAGCTCGTGTCGTGAGATGTTGGGTTAAGTCCCGCAACAGAGCGCAACCCTTGTCGTCAGTAGCCAGCAGTAAGATGGGCACTCTGACGAGACAGCCGGAGAATAATCCGGAGGAAGGTGGGGATGACGTCAAATCATCATGCCCCCTTATGATTTGGGCTACACACGTGCTACAATGGCGTAAACAAAGTGAAGCAAAAGCCGCGAGGTCAAGCAAATCACAAAAATAACGTCTCAGTTCGGATTGTGAGTCTGCAACTCGACTATATGAAGCTGGAATCGCTAGTAATCGCAGATCAGAATGCTGCGGTGAATACGTTCCCGGGTCTTGTACACACCGCCCGTCACACCATGGGGTCATCAATGCCCGAAGTCAGTGACCTAACCGTAAGGAAGGAGCTGCCGAAGGCAGGGAGGATAACTGGGGGTGAAGTCGTAACAAGGTAGCCGTATCGGAAGGTGCGGCTGGATCACTCTCCTTTCTGTCATTTTTCGCCCTAATGAAAACGAGGCCGAAGGCAGGTTTGAATTCTGAGTGAAAACAGTTCTTCATACGAACGAAGTGAGTATGATGTCAATCATCATCGAATAAGATGATGGGTGTTTACCTAATGAAAGGTTTAAAGTAAGGGTTGTGAGTACTGTTTAGTACTAAATTAGATTGGTACTGCTAAAAACTTAGCGGTGTCGATGCGCCGAGGGACACACCCGTTCTCATTCCGAACACGATGGTTAGAGACCCGGTCGGCCGATGGTACTATACTGGAGACGGTATGGGAGAGTAGGTGGATGCCGCTGTCATATCTTAACAATAAGGGCTATCAGCCGGTTAGAGCGACGCCTGATAAGCGTGAGTCGGATGTTCAGTCATAAGCCCATGCATGTTTTCATGAGCGAGCGGGCAGCGAAGTCTGAGTTGAAAAACAGACACTGCCATGTGCGAGCAATAGTGTTACCATAAGGAGACTACATCAGATATTCCTTTGGAAGGATGAAAGATGTTGAAGTTCGAGATCTTTCAAAGTCTCATTTGCAGAAAGTTCTCTGCATGATGTACCTTGAAAACTGCATACCAAACGAAATTATATAAATATTTTTATAATTAGACATCCAGGGATATTAATTACGAAAGTTAATTAGTATTTTAAATAACAAAAATAAATTTTTAAACATAGTGTATGATACACGCTAGTGTCATACATAAACACTAAATCTAAAATGATTTAAGAGGTTAAACATAAAAGAGCGTAGGGGTGGATGCCTAGGGCACTGACAGCCGAAGAAAAGACGTGACAAGCTGCGAGCTGCGGGGAGAAGCACATATTCAGTGATCCGCAGATGTCTGAATGGGAAACCCACTTGGAAGAACTCCAAGTATCTGTGCATCAATACATAACAGTACAGAGGACCCGGTGAACTGAAACATCTAAGTAGCCGGAGGAAAAGAAAAACAACAGTGATTGCGAAAGTGGCGGCAGGCAGAAATCATGAAAGCCCAAACCGTGGTGCGTGCACTGCAGGGGTGAGAGGACTGCAATACAGTAAGATATATTACCTGAACCGTTTTGGAAAAAGCGGGCCAAAGAGCGTGAGAGCCGTGTAAGGGAAAATGTATCGAATCCAGCAGTATCCGGAGTACCACGAGACACGAGAAACCTTGTGGGAAGCAGGGGGGACCACCCCCCAAGGCTAAATACTAGTCAGTGACCGATGGCGTATGGTACTGTGAAGGAAGGTGAAAAAGAACCCCGGGAGGGTGAAAAAAAGAACCTGAAACCCTATGTTTACAAACTGTGGAACACCGAAAGGTGAACCGCGTACTTTTTGTAGAACAGTCCGGCGAGTTACATGTACAGGCGAGGTTAAGTATTAAAGATACAGAGCCGAAGGAAACCAAAGTCTTAATAGGGGCGATGTTAGTCAGTATGTGAGACCCGAAACCGGGTGATCTATCCATGTCAGGTTGAAGTTCGCGTAAAAAGTGAATGGAGGACCGAACGCACATCCGTTGAAAAGGGTGGCGATGAGGTGTGGATAGGGGAGAAATTCCAATCGAACCCGGAGATAGCTGGTTCTCCTCGAAATAGTTTTAGGACTAGCCTCGTTATTAGTCTACGGAGGTAGAGCACTGAATTTTTGCAGGGGGCGTCAAAAGCCTACCAAGAGATATCAAACTCCGAATGCCGGCTAGATGATTGACAGGGAGTCAGACTACACGAGATAAGTTGGGTGAGTCAAAGGGAAAAGAGCCCAGACCTACGGCTGAGGTCCCAAAGTGTGTGTTAAGTGGAAAAGGATGTGGGATTTCGAAGACAGCTAGGGATGTTGGCTTAGAAGCAGCCATACATTAAAAGAGTGCGTAACAGCTCACTAGTCGAGAGGTCCTGCGCCGAAAAATGTCAGGGGCTAAACACAACACCGAAAGCCTGGGAATGTAGTAATACATTGGTAGAGGAGCATTCTTAGAAGCGTAGAAAGCCATACCGGAAGGAATGGTGGAGTAATAAGAAGAGAATGCCGGAATGAGTGGCGAGAAGAGGTGAGAATCCTCTTGGCCGAATATCTAAGGTTTCCTGAGTAAAGCTGATCTACTCAGGGGTAAGTCAGGGCCTAAGGCAAGGTCGAAAGACGTAGTCGATGGATAACAGGTACAGATTCCTGTACTACATATAATCAGAACTGTGGGGACACGGAGACTAAAAACCGAACCCGGGAGGACAAAAAAAGCAGGGGACAAGCAGAAGTACCTGTATGGGAGGAAAAAAACCACCATACAAGGGGAAATGCGTGATGCGTACCGAGAAATTAGTAGGGGAAGTCGGTTGAGGGAGCCGTCAAGAAAAAGCCGCTATTGTGTTATATGTACCCGTACCGCAAACCGACACAGGTAGATGAGGAGAGAATCCTAAGGCCGGCGGGAGAAGCATTGTTAAGGAACTCAGCAAAAATGACCCCGTAACTTCGGGAGAAGGGGTGCCACTTTAAAAGAGTGGTCGCATGAAAAAAAGGCTCAAAGCAACTGTTTAGCAAAAAAACACAGGTCTATGCGAAACCGCAAGGTGAAGTATATGGGCTGACACCTGCCCAGTGCCGGAAGGTTAGAGGAGAAGTCAGGAAACGAAGCTTTGAATTGAAGCCCCGGTAAAGCAGCGGCCGTAACTATAACGGTCCTAAGGTAGCAGAAATTCCTTGTCAGGGTGAGTTCCGACCCGCACGAAAAGGCGTAATGATTTGAGCGCTGTCTCAACAATGCACCAGTGAAATTGAAGTACCAGTGAAGATGCTGGTTACCTGCGCCAGGACGGAAAGACCCCATGGAGCTTTACTCCAGTTTGGTACTGGGATTCGGTAATACTCGTACAGGATAGGGTGGGAGACATAGAAGCATGGACGCCAGTTTATGCAGAGTCGCCGTTGGGATACCACCCTGTATTGCTGGATTTCTAACCTGCAGCCGTTATCCGGCCGGGGGACAATGCCAGACAGGGGAGTTTGACTGGGGCGGTCGCCTCCGAAAGAGTATCGGAGGCGCTCGAAGGTTCCCTCAGAATGGTCGGAAACCATTCAAAAGGTGCAAAAGGCAGAAGGGAGCTTGACTGCGACACCGACAGGGTGGAGCAGGTACGAAAAATGAGACTTAGTGATCCGGTGGCATAAAGTGGGATTGCCATCGCTCAACGGATAAAAAGCTACCCTGGGGATAACAGGCTTATCACTCCCAAGAGTTCACATCGACAGGGTGGTTTGGCACCTCGATGTCGGCTCATCGCATCCTGGGGCTGTAGCAGGTCCCAAGGGTTGGGCTGTTCGCCCATTAAAGCGGTACGCGAGCTGGGTTCAGAACGTCGTGAGACAGTTCGGTCCCCTATCCGGCGTGGGCGTAAGATATTTGAGAGGAGCCGTCCTTAGTACGAGAGGACCGGGACGGACTGACCGCTGGTGTACCTGTTGGAGGTAACTCCATGGCAGGGGTAGCTATGTCAGGGACAGGGATAAACGCTGAAGGCATCTAAGCGTGAAGCCCCCTCAAGATGGGATATCTCATGTGAAAACAGTAAGACCCCTTGAAGACTACGAGGGTAGATGAGGGCCAAGATGTAAGTACAGTAATGTATTAGGTTGATGGTTACTAATAGGGTCGAGGTTTAACCAAGATAGGATAGAAATTTATAATACTCGAGATTTGGTAGGCAGTTTTGAAGGTATATGCGCGAGTGGCTCAGTTGGTGGAGTACGACCTTGCCAAGGTCAGGGGTCATGAGTTCGAGTCCGTCTCGCGCTCTGAAAAGAAGTCTTGTTTTAAAGGCTTCTATTTTATATGTAAGTAGCTACTGGAAAGATTTGCTACCCTTTTGAAAAATGGAATACATGAATATGTATAAAAATGCATACATTATATATAATAGGATATTTTTCTTGACAATATAATATTGGGATGCTATACTTAAATAGTAATGATTCTTATTTTTAGAAAGGGATATACATGAAGGATCTAAAATACAGTAGACAAAGGGAGGCTATCTTGGACAATTTGAAGTCTAGAGTCAGATCGTCCTACAGCTGATATGCTCTTTCAGTCACTACGAAAAGATGATCCTAAAGATTAGCTTAGGTACTGTTTATCAAAATCTTGGCTTGCTCGCCGAGCTTGGTCGTATAAACAAGATTTCCGCTCAAAACGGAATCAGAAAGGTATGATTATAATACCAATGAACATTATCATTTTTCATGTAAGGCATGTTCAAAGCTCATTGACTTGCCGGCCGATATCATAAAAAGATTTAAATGACAAGGCAGTGCGTGATGATATTGGGTGGTGAAAATCATTCACTTATTTTTATAGCTATTGTAGGGAATGCTATCAAAAATGATTTATATGGATTCAAAAAGGCTGTTTGTAGCCTTTGAGATCTTTTCAAGTCGGCATTTCATATCAATATAGTAATTTTGATATTTATTAGGAGGAAATTTTTATGTCAAAGTACGAGAACAAAACAGAGAAGAACTTAATGGATGCATTTGCTGGGTGGGTCACAGGCTAGAAATAAGTATACATGTTACGCTTCAGTAGCTAAGAAGAGCGATATGAGCAGATGGCAGCTCTTTACCTTGAGACAGCAGGAGCGGGAGAAGAGCATGCAAAGATGTGGTTTAAGGAGTTTCACGGAATCGGAACACCTGAGGAGAACCTTGTAGATGCAGCAGCGGTGAGAACTTTGAGTGGACAGATATGTATGCTCGTATGGCAAGAGACACAGAAGAAGGTTTGAGGCTCTTGCAAAGAAGTTTGAGCTTGTAGCAAAGGTTGAGGCAGAAGCCATGAGAAGAGATATCTTCAACTTCTTGAGCATTTAAAGAATGATGGAACTTTCAAAGGGAGACAGCTCCTCTTGGATGGAAGTGCCGTAACTGTGGATATATCCATGAGGGTGCTGATGCTCCTACAGTATGTCCATGTTGTGCTCATCCACAGGCATACTTTGAGAGAATGACTGTAAACTATTAATATTTAGATTTACTAAACATCTTCACAATAGTGTAAAATCTTAAATTAGGTATATACTCCCGACAGCTCAATCAGGAGCTTTTTAATATTTGCTGCAGCTATAGTCAAATGCAGTGAAGATGTGATATAATAATATCTATTGTTTTATGAAGAAAGCAAAGCAAGGTAAAATTGCTGTTATTAAAACGAAATAAAAATATTTTGGAGGTCAACATGGCAGAAAAGAGACAATGAAGGATTTTGAGAAGGAGCTTGAAGAATCATATAAAACTATGGATACAAAGAAGATCAGGATGCGGGAAAGTGGGATGTCTTTGAAAAGATGTTGTGGAAGACAGTTGCAAAGGTTAAGATTACAGAGGTTGTTAAGGGTGGATGTATCGCATTCTTAGAGGAAGTAAGAGCATTTATTCACAGCAAGTCAGTTATCTACACAGTATGTAGAGAACCTTGACGAGGTTCCTCAGCAAGAGCCTTGAGTTGTTGTAATTACATCAGAGCACACTGAGAAGAAACTTGTTCTCAGTCACAGAGCAATTGAGAAAGAAGAGGCTAAGAAGGAGAGACAGGCTAAGCTTGACAGCGTTAAGGTTGGCGATGTTCTTGAGGTAAGGTTGATTCAATCAAGGATTATGGCGCTTTCATCGATCTTGGGACGGAATCTCAGGATTGCTTCATGTATCACAGATTTCAAACCAGAGAGTAAAGAACCATGCTGCAGTGCTTAAAGAGGGTGAGACCGTAAGGTTAAAAGTAACAGGTATTAAAGATGGAAAGATTTCACTTTCAAAGAGCACTTGAGGAGAATGTGAGGCCGAAGGATCGGCTAGAGAACTTTAAATATGTGAAAAGGGGTTGCGTCTACATCTTTAGCGGGATTATTAAAGGATATTAGAATTGGACTAAAAGGGTGTTCGTATGGCAGAAAGTAAAGCAAAAAGCTCTGCAAAAGAACTTTCATTTGAATATCCTCATATAGCAAAAAGATCTCTGAGCAAATTTCAAAAAGCTCAGGAGTTTGCTGAAAGGATATAAGAGATTTTTAGACAAGTCAAAGACCGAGAGAGAGTGGTAAAGAAGCTGTCCAGCTTACTCGAGGCAAACGGATATACAGTTTTGACCCTAAAAAGAGCTATAAAAGCCGGGGATAAGGTATATAAAGTAAACAGAGCAATACTTGCATCTACAATAGGTAGTGAGCCTATTACTGAAGGTTTAAGGATTAACGGAGCACATATAGATTCTCCAAGACTTGATCTCAGACCTAATCCGCTCTATGAAAGAGGTGAGATATCTGTATTTTAAGACTCATTACTATGGTGGAATAAGAAAGTATCAGTGGGCAACCATACCGCTTTCAATGCATGGTGTTATATTTAGAAAAGACAGCAGTTTTGTTGAGATAAATCTTGGTGAAAAAGAAAGGATCAGGGTATTTTTATAAGTGATCGCTTCCTCATCTTTCAAACAAAACAAGATCGAAAAAAACTGTCAGGAAGGTATCAAGGTGAGAAATTAAATATTTTCCTTGGAACATTGCCGTTTGATGATACCGATGATGTAAAAAAGAGGCTGTAAAAGCTTAAGACACTTGAAATATTAAATAATATGTATGGTGTTACAGAGAGATTTTTGCAAAAACGGAGATAGAGTTTGTTCCTGCAACAAAGGCAAGAGATATAGGTCTTGATCGTTCACTCGTAGGAGGATACGGTCATGATGACAAGTCTGTGCTTATCACTGCGCTTATAGCGGAGATTGAAAGCAAAAGAATCAAGTATACAACACACAATACTTGCAGACAAAGAGGAGATCGGTTCAGCGGAAATACAGGACTTCATTCCCACTTTGTGTATGATTATATTGAGTGTTGTCTGGAGCTTCGGTGCTGATGTAAAAAGAAGTATGTGAGAAAAATCATCATATCTTTCATCAGATGTAAATACGCATTTGATACTACTTTTCCTGATGTGTTTGAGCCTAACAACTCATCATATCTGAACAGAGGTTGTGTGCTTACAAAGTATACAGGTTCAAGAGAAAGTATTCTTCATCAGATGCAGAGTGCAGAGTTTATGAATAAAAGTTATATCAATAATGGAAGAAAACAATGTACATTGGCAGATGGGAGGAAATTGGGCGCCATGACGTTGGTGGTGGCGGTACCATTGCTCAGTATGTCAGCAATGATGAATATAGATGTAGTAGATTTGGAGTTCCCGTAATCTCTATGCATTCACCATATGAGGTGATATCAAAATTAGATTTATATAATACATATCTTGCATTTAAGGCATTTTGTTTATAATGTCCGGTTGCAAGGTGAGAGGATTTGTTATGTAAATTAAAAGTTAGCTTTGATAGGAATGGTTGTTGTAGCTACAATGAGTGCATGTGGTATACAAAAAGATGCTACTGAGACTCAGACAGCAGCAGAGGGAGAATCAAAGGCAAATGCAGATGTGAAAAAGACCAAGTGATTACGGTACAGCCGAGCTTGGAAAGTATGTCGGTGTGGAAATACCTAATATCGATACAAGTGTAAGTGATCGGGGATGTGGAAGCACAGATAAATACTGAATTAACGCAAAGATCACGACGTGGTTGAAGTAACAGACAGAGCCGTACAGGAAGGCGATACTGTAAATATGAGACTACACCGGAACAAAGGACGGAGTTGCTTTTGACGGAGGATGCGCAACAGGTTATAATTTAGTAATCAGGAAGCAACAGCTTTATCGAAGGATTTGAGGCGGGACTTATAGGGTCACAGCATCGGAGAAAGATGTAAAACGATCTTACATTCCCTAAGGATTATAATAACGCCGATTTAGCCGGAGCCGCAGTGGTATTTGACGTAAAGATAAATTCAATATCGGTTTCATCTCACTGCAACTCTTACAGATGAGTGGGTAAATAAGCATACTAAAACGGTGAGCAGAAAACAGTGAGATGAGTTTAAAGCTGCCGTAAAGGGCAAATCTTGAGGAACAAAGAAGTAAGAGCGCAAAGTCACAGGATCGATTACAATGCGATTGCTGCCGTAATTGCAGACTCAAAATTCGAAATGAAGGATGAGGCTATTGATTTTGAATATAACAATATCTACAAAGCCTATCGATAATATGATTACACAGTACAGTATGGATCTTGATCGGTATGCTTCAACTTACGGCATGAGTGCGGATGAACTCAAAACACAGATCGAAATCAGGCTGAAAGCTATGTTAAGCGAGTTATTGTCACAAGAGATCATAAGAAGAGAAAATGTCTCTTACAGATGAGGATTACCAGGTAGTTGTAGATTTAAACGGCGGCTCTTTGACAAAAGACGAGCTTATACAGCAGTATGGTAAAGATGAGGTTGAAGAAACAGCCAAGACATATAAAGTTGTAAACTTTATCCTGGACAATACCAAGAGAACAGATGTTACAGTAAATATCAACAGGTGAGGACTATGGGCAGTGAAGAGGGTGCAAGTGAAGAGACTACAGCTGAGGGGCAAGCGGAGCTTCCGAGAGTGCAGCTGCTGAGAGGCAGTGAGGCGGCACAATAATGAAAGCACTATTCTTTGATATAGATGGTACTGTAATTGACAATGATACCAAACAGGTGCCGAAATCCGCATTAAAGGCTATAGAAGAAGCGAGAGCTGCCGGACATTTAACATTTATAAATACCGGAAGAGTAGAATGTATAATAGGAAATATTAAAAACAGATTTAATATGGACGGTTATATTTGTGGATGTGGAACACAGATAGTTGTTGGAGACAAGACCATCTTTGAGAAGAGGATAGATCGTAACAGAGGCATTGAAATAAAAAGCTGTTAAAGAAATTTAATGTTGAAGGTATGCTTGAGGCAGTCGAGGGAATTTATTTTCATCCCTTAAACCTTTTGTATATCCTGAGATTACAGAGAATATATTTGATGCGATATATTTACACTATAGAGACCGTCTGTGGGAGAATTTGAAAAAAGATGATTATGACTTTGATAAAGTTCTGTATTATAGACGATCCAAAGAGATTTTCAAGGGTGATCTGAAATCATTTTTGCTGAATGCGATGATTTTTGATATAATAGATCGAGTCGCGAGGATTTTATGAATGTATGCATATCCTTGTTCAAGGGAAAAGCTGTACTTCAAGTGCTGGATTACTACAATATAGCATTGGAAGATGCTTATGTATTTGGGGGATAGTATGAATGATTTGCCGATGTTTACATGCGGGCCAGGAACAGAATACTTCTTGGAGAGCATGATACCGCATTGGAAGAATATGCTACATACTTTTGCAAAAAGTATCAGAAGATGGGATATATTTATCAATGAAGAAGCTTGAACTTATATAGTAACTTTTATTGACATTAGTATTTGGAGAGATTATGTTTTTCAAAGATGTTTGGAAAGATGTACAGGCTATGAGGACAGGGATCAAGCGGCCAGAGGTGCGTTGAAGTTTATTTTTATATCAAGGCGTACATGCATTGATTATGCATAAAGTCACATTGGTTCTATAAAAAAGCATATGTTTTTTATAGCAAGAGTGGAGTATCACGATTTCAAGATTTTTACGATGATGAGAGATACATCCAGGGGGCTGAAATAGGCAGCGGAGTACTTATAGATCAGTAGTGCGAGTATTGTAATCGGAGAAACAGCGGTAGTTGGCGACAACTGTACACTGTATCAGGAGTGACTCTGGGAGGTGTAAAAGGAACCGCTAAGGGGAAAAAGACACCTACACTTGGAAAGAATGTAATGGTTGGTGCCGGTGCAAAAATACTGGGATCGTTTGAGGTTGGAGACAATGCGTCTATAGGAGCAAATTCAGTTTTATTAAAAACCTCTTGAAAGTGATTCCACAGCAGTGGGTGTTCACGCATAAGCCTGTAAGATTAAACGGTCAGGTTGTTGAAAAGAAGCATAAACTGGCACAGGTAAATGCGGATGTTCAAAAGCTTGCCGAGACCATAGATATAATGAATGAGAGAATAAGAAAAAAATGGAAGAACTGCTGAATCAAAAACGGTATTGATACAAGCTGTCTGGAAGACAGTAGAGATACCACAAGGTTTTGCCGATTGGGTAATCTAATGAAAGCAGAATTAAATACAGTAAGCAGACGATTGGGAGTCAGTTATTCGACTTTCGATTTGTCTGCTTTTTAGAAAGAAAAAAGCATTTGTATATCTTTTGCGCTGCAATGATAACAGTTTATATTGCGGATGGACATCCGATATACCAAAAAAGAATCAAGGCTCACAATGCCGGAAAAGGTGCTAAATATACCAGAGCAAAAATTGCCCGTGATTGGTATATTTTTGAGGTATATACAGATAAAGTAGAGGCAATGCAAAGAGAATATGAAATAAAACAGTTAACGAAGCTTGAAAAGAAATGTTGATAGATGAATCTGAAGATATTATATGAAGATAAAGACGTAATAGTGACAGTCAAGCCAAGGGGAATATCAAGTCAATCAAGTAACAGTTTTGAAGAGGATATGGTCAGTCTGTTAAAAAAAGCATATGGGAAAAAGACGCCTATGTAGGAGTGATACACAGGTTAGATAAGCCGGTATACGGAATAATGGTATACAGGAAGAATAAAAATAATACAGAAATCCTCAGCAATGAGCTTAGAAAAAAGAGTATAGAAAAGACTTACGAAGCTTTGGTAGACGGCTTTCCTGAAAGTGATGAAGGAGAGCTTACAGACTTTATAAAAGAAACTTGATAACAATGTAAGTAAGGTTGTTGAAAAAGAGTACTAGAGGAGCTAAAGAAGCTGTATTAAAGTATAAAAAGTACTGGGAGTCATATAAGAAAGGACGACAGATATGTTACAAGACTTAGAATAAATCTTATAACAGGAGGCATCATCAGATAAAGGCTCCAATGTACAAGTCACGGTTTCCCTCTGTATGGGGATCATAAGTATAATAAAAAGACTTTACCAAATGTTAAGCTGGATGAGGACAAAAGTACTCTCTCTGGCGGCTGTAAACTTAAGCTTTAAGCACCCTAAAACAGGTATGGAATTAAATTATAAAATTAGTACGGATTTTTGAAAAAAGTATTGACAAAGAACATATAAAAATGATAAAGTTAGGGAGTACTAACCAAGGAAATAAATTTTTCTTTAAGAATAAAGAAAACAGAGGTAGAGTATGCCGTTGATATAGTAAAAAGGCTTGCATCGAATGGAGATGACAGTGTGGAGCTGAGACTCATCATTCAAAAATGCGGCAGTGATTGAAGGAAAAAGAATTTCCGGAATGCTCTTTTTAAAATGACAAAAGAGTTGGCCATAATAAGTGAGAAACTAAGAAAAAACAAGTATCAGCTTGATGATTCTTTGCACTTATGAAGAGACATTTGGTTTTTGATATACAGAGCGAAGGAACTTGAAGAGTATCTTAAAAGATCGGAGGTTAGTGACTATTTAAGAGAGTTTGGATATAGGAGAGATGATTTCATATCAAATCTTATCAGACTGCATCAGAGGATGAACGGTTTTTATAACAAAAATTAAAGAGTTTCCTCATGAGGTAGGAGTATTTTGGGATATCCTATATGTGATATAAAGGGCTTCCTTGAAAATAAAGGAGAGAGATATTTGCATAGCGGATGTTGGAAAATATATGGCAATCTGGAAGAGACCAGAGAAAAGTTTTTAAGCTATGATAAGGCTAGAGAGTTGCTATTGACGAGTTCTTGGCCGGAAACAGGCTTGAGAATATGAGCGTTGATAATGGTTTATATGCCTATAAAAAATATTCTTTTAAGGAGTAAAAATATGGAAAAAGCAATTAGTGTTTATTGGGTTCAACAGGAAACACAGAAGCTATGGCAAATGTGATAGCTGGAAGGAGTAAAGGCAGCGGGCGGAACACCTGAGCTTGTGTTGTGAGACAGTGTTAATGTAGATGAATTACTTGCACAGCCTGCATTTGCTATCGGATGTCTGCAATGGGAGCTGAGGAGCTTGATAAGGTCAGTTGACAGCTTTGTATCAGAGATAGAAGGTAAGGTGTCAGGTAAAAAGCATTCTTTTATTCAGTTCATACGACTGGGGCGATGGAGAGTGGATGAGATTATGGGTTGAGCGTATGCAAAATGCGGAGCAAATATTATCGGTGGAGAAGGCATTATAGCAAACCTTGAGCCTGATGATGATGCAAAAGCTGCATTGGAAGCGGCTGGAAAGCAGTTAGCTGCATTTTAATTTTTGGTCTTACATTAGGACAACCTAATTTAAGATATGACAGTGAAAAGCTGTCATAATATATATGTAGTGGTGAAGTCATTACACAAAAACAATATGGTGGTGAGAACTATCATATACTATCAAGTGAGACTTGAGCAACCTTGTTGATAATATACAGTGTTACACATATTGAAATTTCTCTTACTTAAAAAGACAGGCCTTGAGCAAGCCTGTCTTTTCTATCTAGATAAAATATATCATAGTATAAATTTATTGCCTTCAATTAAAGTGTTTTCGCTTGACATAAACGGTATGTCATAGTATAATCTCACGGAACTAGATTAGATTAAGTATTGAATTCGCCACATACGCCGGTATAGTGGTTTTCTAATCTTAAAGTTGGATTGAAGTTGAAGTTTTGGCTTCAAAAATGAAAAAAATAAAGGACAGTTTTACTTTGTAAGAGTGAAATAGAAGTCAAAATGGAGGAAATATGGCAGAAGCATATATTAACATGAGGGGACTTAAGAACTTAGAGGATGAGTTACAGGATTTAAAGGTAAATAAGAGAAAAGAAATTGCTGAAAAGATAAAAGAGGCAAGAGAACAGGGTGATCTCTCAGAGAATGCAGAATACGATGCCACAAAGATGAGCAAAAGAGATATAGAGGCCAGAATGAGAGCAACTTGAGAATCTTTTTAAAAGAATGCTGGAGAGTTGTTGTAGAGGATGAGAGTCGATCTGGATACAATCGGTATCGGATGTATGGTGAAGATTCTTGATAAAGATTTGATGATGAACTTGATTTTAAGATTATGGGTTCTACAGAGGCCGATTCACTTGCCGGCAAGATAAGCAATGAGTCACCGCTCGGTAAAGCATTACTCGGTAAAAAATCGGAGAAACAGCAGTTGTAGAGACACAGGCGGGTGTTTCGGAATATATAGTAGGAATACAAAAGAGTATCTTAAGGAGGAAATAGGCAAATAGCAATGAACCAATGACAACAGGACCTGAATCATATTTTAAAGGCAAGAAGAGACAAACTTGCAGAGTTACGGGCGGCAAACAACGACCCTTTCTTTATCACAAAGTATGATGTGAAAAAGCATAGTGCAGATATAAAGGACAACTTCGAGAATTAGACGGAAAAAGTGTCAAGATTGCGGGTGAGACTTATGTCAAAGCGTGTCATGGGTAAGGCGTCATTTTGTCATGTACAGGATTTAAAGGAAGAATACAGGCATATGTAGCAAGAGATTCTGTAGGGAGGACGAATACAAGGCATTCAAGAAGCTGATATCGGTGATATCGTAGGTGTTACAGGTGAAGTTTTCAAGAGACACAGACAGGTGAGATAAACTTGCACGCTACAAAGGTGAGGTTAGCTTTCAAAGAGCTTAAAAGCCGCTTCCTGAGAAATTCCATGGACTTACAGATACAGATGCAAGATATCGTCAAAGATATGTGGATCTTATAATGAATGAGGATGTTAAAGATACATTTATAAATGAGATCGAAAATAATAACAGAGATCAGAAAGTTCCTTGACGGTCAGGGGATTCATGGAAGTTGAGACCCTATAGCTTGTAAGCAATGCGGGCGGTGCAGCTGCAAGGACCTTTTCAATCACATTTCAATGCTTTAAATGAAGATGTAAAGCTTCGTATTTCACTTGAGCTTTACCTAAGAGACTTATTGTGGGTGGACTTGAGAGGTATATGAAATAGGTAGAGTGTTTAGAAATGAGGGTGTTGATACAAGACATAACCCTGAGTTTACACTTATGGAGCTTTACCAGGCATATACAGATTATCACGGTATGATGGATCTTTACTGAAAATATGTTCAGATACCTTGCAGAGAAGTTTGCGGTACTACTACAATACCTTATGCCGAGGCAATGATAGATCTTGGAAAGCCTTTTGAGAGAATTACAATGGTTGAGGGCTATAAAAAAGTACTCAGGGCATTGACTTTGACCAGATAGAGACAACAGAAGCAAAGGCACTTGCAAAGAAAAAGGTATTGAGGTTTGAAGGCGTCACTCAGAGGCGATATCATCAATCTCTTCTTTGAGGGAGTTTGTGGGAGAAACTTATACAGCCTACATTTTGTAATGGATCGTCCCATAGAGGTGTCACCACTTACAAAGAAAAAAGCCAAACGATCAAGATATGTAGAAAGATTTGAGCTCTTTATCTACAGGTAGAGATGGCAAATGCGTACTCTGAGCTAACGAGTCCTATCGACCAAAGAGAGATTCCAGGCACAGGAAGAAGCATTTTGCAGCGGGGAGATGAGGAAGCAAATCATACTGATGAAGACTTCTTAAATGCTCTTGAGATAGAGTATGCCACCTACAGGAGGTATCGGCTACAGTATCGACAGACTTGTTATGTTGCTTACAAACTCACCGGCAATCAGAGATGTATTACTCTTCCTACAATGAAGAGCCTGGACAAAGCCGACTAATGCGGGAAATGAAGAGACTTCAGATTCAAATACAGGTTTCTTTACGCAAATGAGGAAGATAGATTTCTCAAATGTAAAGATAGAGCCACTCTTTGAAGAGAGTGTGAACTTTGAGACATTCTCAAAATCGGACTTCAGAAGCGGTAAAGGTAAAGAACTGTGTTGCAGTTCCAAAAGTGAAAACTTTTTACAGTTCACTCTTGACGACGGAACAGGCAAGGACAGAACAATTCTTTCAGGCATTCATGAGTTCTATGAGCCTGAGGGAGCTTGTCGGAAAGACACTTATAGCTATAACAAACCTTCCTCCAAAGAGCAATGATGGGAATTGAATCATGCGGTATGCTCTTGAGCGCTGTAAATGAGCTCAAAGAGGGCGAGGAGAAAGAGCTTCACTATATAATGGTAGATAATCATATACCAGCGAGAATAAGACTATACTAATTAAAGAAAATATGATTAAATAAAAATGTATAAATAAAAGCGGATGGGAGGATACTTCCATCCTTTTTAGTGTGATTTTTATAATTATATAGTTTAGTCAAGTCGTATATATTATCGATAGAAAGTGATGTATATAAACATATCATTCTAAAATTAAGAGATAGCATCATTTGATAAAAATCTCGACTGGAGTATTGTGCGTGTGTTAAACTAAAAATACTAAAAAGTAGAAAAATAACTTTTTGAGGATAGTATGGTGAAGTTTATGTGGCAGAAAGTAAAAGTAAAAAGAGTATACTCTTAGAAAAAGAAATGACAAGTCTCATGTTACAGACATCCACATGTACTCTGTTATCAGCTGTGCTTGCTATTCTTTATATGTTCTTTTCATTCTTTTTCAAAAACATGAAGAAGACATAGAGTACGTTTTAAAAAGTACAACTCAACAGTATCAGTCTCACATGCAGTTTATAGCAGATGGGAGCAATATCTATTCGACATAACATATACTGGATGATTTCTTTGAAAATAATGGATTTGATGAAAAGTGGTGAGAGAACAACTTTCAGTACAGTATGGAGTGTTGCAGATAGAAATAGAGTAAATCAACAACTTCCTTTTGTTACAGTTTATATTTGTTTAATAATAGTGATCGATGTATTAATGAGCATTATTATGCCTAACACTAGCTTTTTGAAATGGAAGAAGAAAACAAATACTGAAGTATGCAAAAGATGGTTTTAAAAGCAGATGGTAATAGGTATGCTTCGGTAACAGATAAAGAGAATCTGAATGTACTTTTTAGAATTTATGATGACGAAATGGAAGAAAAAGGAATCGGTATAGCTCAAATTGGTTTGGAAGCAATAGATGCTGTGTTGAAAATGTAAGTAATTATAAAAGCCGGTTCATGGATGCTTTTATCAGGCAATGATTTTCTGCTTTTTCCGGAGGAAAAAGCAGAAGAATAATATAAACTAAAGTAAAAACAGAAGCAGTTTGGTCAGGAAGGCGAAATATTGGAGGAGAAAAGTTATAGGATATGCGGATGTCTGCGGTTTTGACATTCGATTAATTACAACAGTAGATCAGTAATATTTTTCAATACTTCAGTCCTACATTGATTATTTTTGATCGGATTAGGAATAGTTCTGGCACTTACATTTATTGTGGCATATGGAGTCGAGTTATCGATTTGCAGAGCCTGTCACAAAAATGATTTCAAAGTACTCTGAGGCATTTAGTGGCAGGGACTTAATGCAAGAATGAGAGTTCATCTATTCAGAATTTCATGATATAGGAACAGTGTTTAATGAGATGGCGAACAGGATAGAATATTTGATTACAGAAGTATATGAAAAAGCAATTAATATGGCATCAAAGTGAAATATCTTCTAATCACAGATAAATCGCATTTTCAATTTAACATATTGGCAATGCTATGGTCTTAAAAGGCAAAGATGGCGGGAAATGAGGGCTGTATCAAAGGTTTGAATGCCTTTTTCAAAAGCTAATGCAAGGGAGATCTTAGTGAAAAGAAATAAAGATCAAGTAAAGAGGAATTAGATATTGTTAAATTTTATCTTCTTTTACAGAAGAGGAAGGTATCAGGAAAAGATTGTCTTATGATATTTATGTGGAAGATGACAGAATATGTGAAGATATGATTCCAGATTGTTGATAGAACCACTGGTTGAATGCGGTATCTCATGAGCTTAGAGCCACAAAAAGAAAAGACAGATATCGTTGTTAGACTATAGAAGAATTTATAGAAAAAGAAAATAGAAGTTCAATGCTTCATATTTGTGTAGAAGATAATGGAGTGGAATGGGAGAAAAGGAGTTGAGTAAATACTCAGGATGAACCATATAAAGTGGAGCATACACATGCGGGGTTGAGAACATCAAAAAGAATAGCTTCAGATATTGTATGGGGATAATTATGAATTCAAAATATGGAGTGAAAAACAGGAACCAAGATTGAAATTATAATTCCGGTAGAAAAGAGGCATAAATTATGTGGAAAAGTAGTGGCAGATGATGTAAAGCGCACATTAGAAGCGCTGAAAATTAATAAATTGGGAAAAAATGAATTGTGTTCTGATGAGTATGTTGTTGATGACGGGCAAGAGTTAGTAAATAAAATAGAAGAGGAAGAACCGGATATTGTAATTACCGATATTCAAATGCCTACAAAGTAAATGGTATGGATGTATGTAAATATTTATATGAAATATCCGGAAACTCAAGTTATTATCCTGACTGACATATTGAGTTTTCATATGCAAAAAACTGCAATTAAATATAGTATATGTGATTATGTTTTAAAGGTTTCCATCATGGATGAACTACCGGATGCAATTGAAAAAGCTATAGGAAATCTAAATCAGTTGAAAGAGAGAGATGAGATGAAAAAGACCTATGAGCAGCTATCATTAATACAACAGATAGATCGATTTATATAGAACAGAATTATAAAAATTTATCACTGGATGATATTGCAGAGGACTTACATATTAACAGCAGTTACTTGAGTAGAGTATATAAGTTGAAGAAGGAAAAACTTGTTGATACAATTCTTAATCTACGTATAGAAGCGGCAAAAAGATTATTTGATAAATACAGATAAGAGAACTTATGAAATCTCAGAATTAGTGGAGTGTAGAAGATGCCAGCTATTTTTCAAAATGTTTATCTGAGGGCTGTCGCAAAAGAATACAGAAGGCGGGGAAGGAAATGAAGAATAAGGTAAAAAGCACTTCTTTATTAATGTGGATACTGCTAATCTGTTTGCATATTAAGCAGTTGTGAAAAAGAAGAAAAAGAGTAACAATCACTGTAATACATTCATGGGGTGGAACAGAAACTGATCGTGTTGCAATGGGACAAATATATGAACAGTTTCAAAATGAGAATCGGATATTACTAGATTGATTTCTATGCCGACCAGAAGTGAAACATTACGCAAGAGTTGAGGATATGATTATGATGGGGAGATACTCCGGATATAATTGCCTTTAGCGGTATGGGAGAAAACAGCATATATAATTTTATGGTCGAGAAATAATATGGCATTGGATATTCAACCATATTTAGAAGAAGATTGGAATTTGACAGAGATGTTTCTGAAACAAATAAAAATATTGGACAACGGAGGCGGGTGATCTTTATACGGTAGTTGATGTACTTTCTTTGAGTGGTGGATATTGGTATAATGAAGAAATTCTAGAAAAAGCCGGAATTAAGCAACTACCGGAGACATGGAATGAATTTATTGATAGTGCAATCGAGATCAATGAATGGTCGAAAGAAGAGTACTGAAAGTAAAAGCCGTTAGAGGCCGTCTGCAGAAGGTTATCTCTGCTATGGATGCAGTATATTTATTTAGTGAGAAAGATTCCGTAAGTGAAATTAGTGATGAGGATTTTTGTAGACACCTTAAAAGATGGAAAGTGTATCATTTTTCAAAATTTGAAAATACATCGATATAGCTATAGAGATGAGAACAAGACTTTTTAATGAAGGTAGGGTGCTATTTATATGTGAATGGTGTATGGGGGCACCTATGATTTCAGAAAAATACATACAAAAATATGCATTGTGCCCACTAACGACGGGATATCGATGTCCTGTGAATCAGCAAGTTTGGGGGTATGTGCTGGGAAAAGAGTGGCAGTAAAGGCGAGAGGATAGCTACTGTAGGGTTTTTGAAATATATTCTCAGTAAAAAGGGTACAGACACAAATATTGGAACAGACAGAGCAATTTCCAGCGAATCCAAATATTTCTTTGGAAAAGTATAAGAATGAAAAATCAGATGTATCAGGCAGCAACATTGGTGCTGGATGCAGAAAAGAAAAATTGAGATACCTGATAATGTTTGGTCGGCATCACAAAAAGAATATTTTACAGATAATATTTTTAAAGTGTTGACGAGATGAGATGGATAAGCGAGGTTGGTGGATAATATAGATAAAAGAATCAGATGATTAAAAAGAACATGTAAAATATTGCTGTCAAAGTAAATATTTTTACATGTTCTTTCATTTATATGTAAATATAATACACGATTAAAAGTAAATTTGCTTCATTTAAAATATACAAAGAAGATAATAAAATAAAGCATAAAATACCGAAAAACATTAAATACAAAATAAGGAGGATGGTATGAAAAGAAAATTAGTGAGTGTATTATTGGTTTGCCGCAATGGGCGTATCTGTTCTTGCCGGATGTGGAGCAGTAACTCGGTAAAAACAGATGAAGACAAAAAGGCAGCAGTAAGCGATCGAAAATGTACTTAGGGTTTTTATCACGGATATTATCAGGATAAAAAGTGAATGGAGCTATACCACAGGTAATGCGTGATATTTACGACGAGATTTGCAAAGAGCACATTCAGATGGAACAGTGACATTAAACCTATTCCTGTAGAAAACAGAGATATTGTTAGCGCAAAAAGGTTGCGGGTGGATCTTTTTCGGACATGGTTGATGTTGGTGGAGCAGGTTCCTCAGTCAGCAATTTCACAGAACCTAGTATGATTTGAAACCGTATATTGATGAAAATAAACTTCAAGATGCTGTGGAGCTAAAGTTATACAGCATGATGGACAGGACATATATGCAGTACATGATCAGATTGAGAGTCGTGAGGCTGGTATAATTCCTCAATTTTTGAAAAGGCGGGGGTATCTGTAGATGCATTGAAAGATTGGAATTCTTTTGGAGCAATGCAATAATATCAGCTTTGGATGATGGAACCTATGGCTATATCGGTGGTCAGGGGATCGAGCTATATAGTAAACAGCATAATAGGCTTCAACAGAAAATGGAAAGAAGATGTTGGAATCTGAACTTAGAAGAAATAATTAACTCAGATGAGTTTTGCAAATGCATTTAAGACAGCAGCAAAATTGGATCGGGGCAAACGGATCCAGTCAGTACAATCAGATGATAATGGAAATTTAATGGCTGAATTCAACACAAATAGCAAGGTAGGTGTTTTGTTTAACGGTGTATGGAATGCAAGCAGAATAGACGCATCACTTGTTTGATTCTATCGAACCTTCATTGTTCCCGGGTAATATAGCTATTGCATCAGCAGGTGGCGGACTTGCTGTTTCCAATAAGATGAGCGATGAAAAAACAAAATTGGCTCTTGAATTTATCAAGTATATGACAGAAAGCAAGAGGTGCAGGAAAAGATATTTTGCAGAATACAGGCTAACCCTTGTAATACAACTGTGAGATCTTGTGCATTAGCCCAGAAGAGTGGTGATGCGGCAACAATTAAACTTGCAAGCATGCTCAGAGGTTAATTTAGAGATACAGTTGTGATTGATATCAGATTATACATGGGGACCTGATGTTGATAAAACAATTATAAATGCTTTAATGGAATGTGCAGTATCAGGAACTGATGTGGATACCAGATTCGAGATCTCTTAAGAAAGAATTGCTTGCATTGATAGGTTAAGTTATCTGAAAAAGACTACATAAAAAGGGAGGGAGCAGTCCCTTCCGTTTTTAATTAATGAAAAACATTATTGTGGGGCTTTTATAATAGAGGTAGGAAATTGGAGATGGTAAACAGACCTAAAAGAAAAAGTAAATTAGGTATAAGGAGAACAGGGTTTATTATAGCGTTTTTAACAACACTTTTTGTTTTTGTAATGTTCTGTTATATCCGATTATTACAGTATTTGTAACATCATTTTGTAAGTGGGGATTATACCAACATTACAAGTCCTGAATTTTTGGATGGAATGATTTGTGGAATAATTATGATTATATTTTTAACAAGTACCCATTTTTCTGGGAGGCACTTAAAACTCAACAAAAATGGGCGATGAGTAGATGCTGAGTTGTACAAATTCCGTTGCGACATTAATTGCTTTAGCCTTATCCAGGAAAGGTAAAAGGAATAAAATTTGTAAAATTGTTTATATTATTCCGAATATGATATCAACAGACTGCTATGGGTGTGATTTTTACAATTATACAATCCGTCTTATGGAATTATCAATCCTATAATTCGTTTGTTTAATAAAAACTTTTCTGACAGCATACTCTTATTAAAAGGACACGCATTTGTTGCTATGACATGTGCCTATATTTCTTTACAGGTACTACGACTTTAATGATTCTTGGCAATATTAGGCTGTACCGGAGGAGATAAGAAAGCTGCCATGCTGGATGGAGCAAGTGGTTTAAAACAGGACACCGCATATTACAATTTCAATGAGTTAAAGGAACACTAAAAACAGTATCAGTCCTTGCGGCAACATCGAGTTCCTTCTCTACTCAATGAAGTGTATAACGAAGGGGAGCGGCGGGGGACTTATAGTATCAACTATGTGATAGCGTGAACTTGCCATTACAGGTCCGAGAACTCAGTTTGGAAGAGCCAAATGCAGTTACAATGATACAGATACTAGCGGGAATGGTCATCATTCTTGTAGTTAGCTTTATACAGTTTGTCACCTAAAAAGAAAAACGATTAGAGAGGGGTAAGTACATTGAAAAAGAATTTAAAAAGACAGTTAAAGATATGCCACGATTGGAACAAAGATTTTTTCATGTTTATGCCTTATATGGGCATTAACAGTATCATGAGTTCCATTGATTTGGCTTATGCTTTCAAGTTTGAAAAAGGATCCATATAGCAAGACCAGGGATTTCAACTTCGCAGTTCTATTTGTATGAACAGCTATTTTCTACATTCCGAGACCTTCATGTTTTAGATATTTTTGGTAACAGTTTATTTGTGGCAGGAATTTCTGTGATTAATAAGTGTAGTTATGATATCCATGTGCTGCATATGTAGTAGCAAGAGATGGAATTTAGAGACCAAACATTGGTGAAAATATTTTACTGTGCTCAACAATGTTTATTCCGCAACTGGCTGACATATCCTGTATGCAATTTGATCGATAGTCTTCACTTGTATGATACAAGGCGGCATTGATTCTGATTTATTCATGCAGTGGAATGTGCGGTAAAGTGTCATTAAAAGTGTACAATAATATTCCGAGAGAGTTGGAAGAAGCAGCCAGAGATTGACGGATGCGGGTATTTTAAAACATGGCTGATGGTTTATTTTTCCAATTGCAAGACCAGGAATTATGACGGCGGCAGTACTGGCATTTTTGAATAACTGGAACAGAATACTATTGGGCGTCACTTGTACTGATTACAAGAAAAAGTTGACTGTTCCGGCATTACTTTCTACTTTACGACATCATTTAATACAAACTACAATGGTTTGTTTTCTGCTAATGGTAGTAATTATTCTTCCGCCGGTGGTATTGTATTGTATTTTCAGTAAGTTCTTTTTGGAAGCATTATCAGGTGGAGCAGTAAAAGGATAGGAGATTAAGATTAATGAATAAAGAGATTGAAGAAAGAACAAAATGGTTTATGGATGCCGAGATTCGGAATGTTTATGCATTGGGGACTATATTCTATTCACGCATGTGGAGGTGGGTAATGTCACAGAAGGAAATGACAGTTGAAGAGTATGGGACATATTTTGAACAGTTCGATCAGTGAGTTATGATCCGAAAAAATGGGTTAAACTTGCAAAAGAAGCCGGAATGAAGTATGCAGTGTTGACAGCCAAGCATCATGACGGTTTTTGTCTGTTTGATTCCAAACTTACAGACTATAAGGCAACAAATACGAAAGCGAGGCAGAGATCTTGTAGAGGAGTTTGTAGAGTGCAGAGAAAGAAGGTTTGAGAGTAGGTTTATATTTTTCAATTATTGATTGGCATCATCGGACTTCCCCAAATATAAAGATGCGTCAGCGCAATGAGAAACAATAAAACATGAAAATGAAGAAATAGATTTTGAACGCTATTTGGATTACATGCATGGACAAGTGAAAAGAACTCGTGACAGGATATGGAAAACTGGATGCTGCTTTGGTTTGATTTCTCTTATGATGACATGACAGGAGAAAAATGGAAGCAACAGAATTAGTAAAAATGGTACGTTCATATCAGCCGGATGCAATTAGTGATAATCGATTAGAGGTTCAGGAGAAAAGCCATGGATATTGCAACAGAACATCCGCTAATTTACAGTGGTGATTTTGCAAGTCGGAACAGATTATAGCCTCAAACGGGTATGCGATGAAAAAGGTGAACCTATACCATGAGGAGACTTTGTCGCAACAATGAATAATCATTAGGGGGTATTGTAAATTTGATCGTCAGTACAAAACTCCACAGATGCTCGTAAGAAAGCTCGTAGAATGCGTAAGCAAAAGGTGGAAATATGATTTTTGAACGAAATGGGACCTGATGCGGAGAAATATCCCACATGAAGTATAAATCATTCTAACGGATTTGGGAAAATGGATGAGTAAAAATAAAAGAGAGTATATATGGATGCGGTATATCAGAGTTGGAAAAACCGGATTGGAAAGGATATGCACAGAAGAATACAATCTATGCACATGTATGAAACTCCATTAGAACATTGCCTTTGTGCGGAATTTGATGCCGGACCAGAATTGGACAAAATAACTTATTTGGCAGATGGAGTGAGTGTGGACGTGGAGAAAGCGTGGAATACCAGCTCTTTATCCTGATATTGCATTTTGTTTCATTTGGAGAAGATCTGTGTTTACATATCCGTTACCTGATGAACAAGATACTGTGATGATTGAATTAAAAGAATAATGAAGCAGTTATAGTTGGCCAAAATTAAAAATGTTTAATGGAGAAAGTATCTTGACTTAAAACAAGATACTTTCACGTAAAAATGGAGGAAAGAGATGAAACAGGTAACATGTATCTTAATAGGAGGCGAGGATTGAGAGGTGGATATGTGTGATCTCAATATGCATTGGATCGTCAAATGAGTTAAGGTAGTAGCTGTTGCAGAACCGGATCCGGAGGAAGAAGCCTTTTCAAAAACATAATATTACACAGGGAATGCGGTTTGAATCATATAAAGAAATATTTAAAAAGAGATAAAAATAGCAGACTGTGCAATAATATGTACTCAGGACAAGGATGCATTATGAACCGGTGGTGATGGCGCTGGAAAAAGGATACCATGTACTATGTGAAAAACCAATGTCACCCGATAAGAGGAAATAATAAAAAATGGGGATGATGGCAAAAACAATATGACAGGATTTTTATCAGTATGTCATGTTTTACGTTATTCTCCTTTTTCTAAGATAAAATCTTTATTAGATGAGATGAGGTCAATTAATGACAATACAGCATATTGAAGAAGTAGGATATTGGCATCCATGCTCATAGCTTTGTCAGAGAAGTGGAGAAACGAAGAGTCAAGTCAATGATTTTGCAAAATGTTGTCATGATATGGATATTTTACTGATGAAACGCAGACAGCTCTTGTAATAAGATAAATTCTTTTGGCAGATTAACATATTTTTCAGAGGAAAATGCACCTGAGGGAGCTCCGGAATATTGTATGGATGGATGCAGTCACCGTGATGAATGTCCGATTCTATGCACAAGATTTTATTTGGAGCATTCAAAAGCGAGTGAGAGGATGGTCTTGTATATACTGTTACCGATTATGCAGATTCAGAACATATACTGGATGCATTGAAGACAAGGTCCGTATGGAAGATGTGTTTTTCATTCAGACAATACGGTTGTAGATGCGTCAGACAGTAGAAATCAATTTGAAAAATCAGGTAACAGCATCATTTTATGATGACATTTACAAATCAATGTGCGAGAAAGAATTAAGCAGTGAGAGAACCAAGGTGAAATAAAGGAGATATGGAAGCCGGAATAATTGAGTAACAGAGTTTTGTAAGTGGTACAAAGAAATTATAAAATTTGCATGCTCCAACAAAGGGACATAGCGGCAAGTGATATGAGTATGATGAAGGATTTTTGTCAGAATGGTGGGAGGAAGGTAAAAAGGGAAAAGCAAATGCTGATATTTCTGCTGGAAAAGTCATAATGGCTCTTGCGGCAGGAGGAATCAAGGAGATACAATGAGGCAGTGATTAATTTCAAACAGTATACAAGAGCAAAATGCTGAATGAATGTGGTTTATAAATGAGAATCTTCTGTGATAATAAAAGGGTGGAAATCTCTTTGATGGGATTTTCATCCTATGTTTATATCTGGCATTTTATCTTATGAAAAATAGCTTGCGAGTAGATTGCTATAGCAATCAAATAAGATATAATGAAGAGAGAGAGGTACTATTTATGGCAAGAACAGCAAATGTATTTGCACGTGTAAACCTAAGTAAAGAACAGGCGGAAGCGGTGCTTGATAGGCTTGGTGTCCGATGTCGAATGCAGTAGGGATGTTTCTGAGAGCAGATAGTATTACAGAGAGGGATTCCTTTTGAAATAAAACTTCCGGATTATGAAGAGCCGGTTTGCATGTAGCTCTCTTACAAAGAACATGATTTAATACAGAAATAGAGAAAGGCATGGAAGATATTAAGGCCAAGCGGAATTGTATTCGGCAGATGATATTGAAGCGGAAATCAAAGCAGGAATTTGGTGAAGAGATGAGTATCGAAGCGGAAAACCTTGACTCACTTCGTAAAATTGGTGAGGGAGTTACAAGCAGAGAATACTTTGCTAAGATTAAAGAAAGCGAATATAGCATATTCGGAAAGTTGTATATGTGAGGAAAAGATAGAAGATACACCTGAGTTTTGACCCGGATCGAGGCGGAAGGGATTATCAGAAAGTATATTACTGGAAGGAAATGGCAAATAGGTACTTTGCAATGTTCTGAGGAAGAACAGATGTGTATGCCAAGAGAGAGGAAAAAGAATTGGATATTTTCCTCAATGTGATAACCGCTGGAATGATAGACTGTCCCAAAAACAGCAAGGGAGAAAACACATTGTGAAGATTGTAGAACACAAAGCTGGACTAAACTTACTGCTATAGTGGAGCACTTGTTAGGATATAAAGATGACGGTTCGGATGTTATAGAGCGTATATCCATTATTACCGGATGGTACATGCGGTTTGATAGTTGACTTTGATAATCATGATAAGGGTGCAGAAGAAACAGATTTTGCAAATGTGACTAAAGACTGGCATAAGGAGGTAGAAAGCCACGCGTCTTATTTGTGATGGAATCACTCCGCATGGTGGAACGCTCAAGGTCCGGACAAGGAGCACATGTGTGGATATTTTAAAGCCTATTCACGCTTCCTTGGCACGCAACTGCAGTTTACCTTTTGTTGGATAGAGGTCAATCTTTAATTAATATGAAGTCATTTCAATATTATGACAGAATGTATCCATGTCAGGATAAGTGCAAAGCAGTATAGAAATCTGTGCTCTGCCATTGCGAGGACAGGCATTAAAAATAAGAAATAGTGCCTTTATTGATAAAGTGGTGGAATGCCTATCCTGATCGGTGGGATATTTTATTAAACCATACAATGAAGTTGTCTATGGAAGAGATTGTGACTTTTATGATGGAAAGGCTGAAATCACTGGAAAGCAACAGGCGTTGTATCGAATGATATGGAATGTAGGGCCTAAACCCTGGAACAAAAACAAGTATTTAATAAATCTGATAGTTGTAGGCAAAATGCATATTATTCTTGGCGATGGGGTATATGTAGATGTATTGAATCTGATGCCAAGGATACAGAATCAAATAAGAAGCTTGGCGGCGTTTGATAATCCTATCTTTTATAAGAATAGGCGCTTAGGATATTCAAATTATTATAATTTTGGTGCTGTTTATATGGGAAAGGATATTGACGGATATATTCGTATTCCCAGAGGACTTGAAGAGCAACTTATAAATAAGTGTAAAGAAGTTTGTAGTGGTACGAGATTAGTGGTCGAAGAGAAATGGGAAGACCTATAGGTATCTTTTAATGGAGATTTTGCGTACAGAGCGAGTTGGCAGCGGATAGAATGTTACAGTATGATCGTGGGTGCTTGGGTGCAACCTACTGCATTTGGAAAAACAGTGGTCTGTGATTGATTTGATATCGCAAAGAAAAAGTAAGTACATTAATTCTCCTTCATAGCAAGATTTGATTGAACAGTGGGTGGAAGAATTAAATAAGTTTTTAATTATAAAGAGAAACCACAATTTATAAAACAAAGACAGGTAAAGAAAAACAGAAGGATAGTGTGATTGGAGTGTTAACAGGTAATAAGAACACACTTACAGGAATTGTTGATGTTGCTATGATTGGGTCAATGTATAGTAGAGGAAAAATTCAATGATTTTATTAATTCTTATGGACTGGTAATTATGGACGAATGTCACCATTGTGGATCTAATGCATCGATAGAAGTAATGGAAGAGTAAATTCAAGATACGTTTATGGGAGTTTCAGCAACACCAAAGCGTGGGGATAATCTTGAAAAATAGTATATATGTTATGGGTCCGATGAGGCATAGTTATACTGCAAAAGAACGTGCGAAAGAACAGGGGATTGGATGTGTATGTATCCAAGATTTACAAAGGAGTTATTGATTTCAAATGAAAATATGAATGACATTAATACTGCTTATAATTTAATAAGTAACAATAAAATAGAAATGAAATGATTGTAAATGATATAAAGCGGAGTAATTGCCGATGGAAGAACTCTGCTTATTCTTACAAGATATAAGGAAGCGAACAAAGAATTTGTTAATATTCTGTCGAGGTGCTAGCAGATTATGTGTTCTTGCTTTATGGTGATAATAGTGATGAGGAGAACTTTTGAAAGTCAGGAAGAATTTAAAGAAAGGTTCTAAATGATCAATTATTTTAATAGCTACCGGGCAGAAGATTGGTGAAGGATTTGATTTTCCGAGATTAGATACGATTGATGTTGGCATCACCGGTTTCATTTGATGGAAGATTGGAGCAGTATGTTGGAGATTACATAGAAATTATGAAGGTAAAGAAGTATGTAGTTGTTTATGATTATATAGATGCTCATTTAAAAGTTTTCAGAAAAATGTATTCAAAACGTCTAAGAACTATAAGCGTTTAGGATATTCTCTAATTTCGAATAGGACATTAGATAAACAAGTTGCAAATGCAATTTATGATTCAGGGAACTATATTGATATCTTCGAGACAGGATATTGTCGAGGCAGAAAGAGAATAATTATTTCAAACCCACATATTGTTCAGGGAGAGATTGATAGAATAATTTATATTACAAAACATCAGGTGGAGCGGGATGTAAGATAATCGTGATAACAGTGATCCTGCATAAACTTGGAAGCATTAATGATTATCATGAAATGATTAATCAGATGGAAACATCAGGAATACAGGTTATTATTAAAGATGAGGGTGGATGAACATTTTGCAGTCATAGATGAGAACTGGTATGGCATGGTGGTATGAATCTTTTAGGCAAGGAGGAAGATGTATGGGATAATTTGATAGGGATAAAAATCTGCTGTTGTAGCGGAGGAGCTGTTGGGAATTATCCTTTGGAAATTATGCATTTCAAACTAACGGTATCAATTCGTTGTTTTCGAATATTTGTAGATAACGACAATTGTCTAAACTAATAAGATATTTTTATAAAGTCCGGTGTTGAAAAGCTACTATCAAAAAGAAAAATTGAAAAATGAGAATGAAAAATATACCTCAGAGGTTGAATTTATTGACAAAGGGGCTATATTCATGCTAATATAATATTTACCTCAAGGTAAATACGTAAGAA
>BNJU01005384.1_pt1 | contig 49695 bp, 52 predicted proteins | sample 8539281 | NCBI WGS metagenome assembly BNJU01 (sample SAMD00202456, study PRJDB9452) | human saliva metagenome | isolation source: human saliva | place: Japan | reverse complement strand
TCTTTATATAAAAATCAGTACCTATGTGATATTACTGAAAAATTGATAATACAAAAATTAATTTTCACCAAAGCACCTTTAATCATTGTATTAACATTATTTGTTATATTTAATATTTCATTTAATCTTTCATCGCTTTATTTATCGAAAAGTCCCTTTATTTTGACTAAGAAAGCTATTAAATCTCAGATGCTCGATCATTTATTTTCATTTAGTATATCTCGAACAAAGTGATGTGCTTTTTAATATTCCATTAAATTGTTATAAACTATAAATCTGTTCTTCCAAAGAATTTTTAACAAAAGCTTGATAAATGATGATAAATTTGAATACACTGGTTTAGCCCTATTCTAGCTAATGTTGCTGGGTTATTTTCAACTAATTCATTACCTATTCGTACTAAATCCTTTATGCCACTTGCTTTTGAACTTCACTTTCTACTGAACCATAATATCTCATCGTCCATTCTTTACCTTTATTTTCTTTATAAAATATTTGAGTTGGATATTCGACAACTGTCTGAATAATTTTTATTTTCTCTTATACTATCGAATAATTTCTTCATACGCCCCCAGCATATTGTAAGTAATTACTTAACTTATTTTTCATTTCATCAGATAATTCTTTTGTTCTAGTATCTACCTGATTATCAAATGCTTTCAGCAGCAGCAGCAACAAACACTTGTGAATCCTTTCCAGAATCATACTTTTGACAATGTTGGTGCTTGATAATGTGCTCGAACTTGTTTCCCATCTTTAAGCTTTCAAGCCCTATTTCACTATCACCGTTTTATTTACACTCGACTTTAATGTTTCTACAGCTGAAACCATATATTCAAAAGACGAAGAACCGTTTCTATATTTTTCTTCAACTTGAATTAATTTCTTTCAGTTATCCACTAGTTCCACTCGTCAAATCCACTTCTATTATTTTCACCTTTACTGTTTCTAATCATCAGCTATTAATTACACTCTCTCCCATTTTTCCCAACTCTACTTCTCACAGGTAGCATTATAATTTCTCCTCTTCCTGATGATTGTGATCAAATCTCGTCAACTCTCGTAATATTAGTAAACACCATTTGACTTGTTCACCCACACCATCTAGACTAACGCGAATCCTATTATAATCAAAGTCATTTCCATCAGCTGTTATAAATGTTTTACTTCCTTCGTGAGCTAAATTTAACTTTGAAAATAACTTCCTTCATAACCTCATCGTATACTTATCTTTTATTAGACTCTAAATCTGGATTTATCTATTTTCATCATATCTACTACTTGAATTTGTCTGAGATGATTAACAACATATTGTCCTAGAGCTCTTTCTAGATTCTTTTACTCGATAACTCATTATTGTATTTTTCAGCACCATTCAAATATATCTAAAGCTTTTCCTAAATCTGCGTAAACTCGCATTATTCAATCGTGATACGTTGTTCAAGACTTCTCAGTACTATAATTATTTCTACTGAACCATTGCTAACGTGTCTAAGTGCAGGGAAAAAGTTCCTCAGGCATTAAATCAATTTGAATTTATTTTCAAAATCAATTTTACCATCATTTCTCACATCTAATTCTTTTATATAAGTTCTTTCTCTACTCTCCCGTTTTATCAAGTAGATACCTTCATTATCAAATTTATTCCATGAAATTATCCGTGATATTTATAAACATTGAATAAAAAGAAACTTGGGGTTAGATGCTCGTGATGTTCTCTACATCGCATCTACATATATAGCCATCACAAGTTTATCACCACATGAGTTACCTATCCAATCCAACGTTCCTGTAATTTTTAAAAGTTCAGGGTGCTCCAATGCCCACTTAATCTGTTCTTCATCCAACAATTTAGAAGAATCTGGTGCATTATAAACTGTAGTTGACCACTTATTTATTATCGCAATATAACTAGCTACCACCTAAAAGAATGTCCTGTAGTACTTATTTTTGAATATGGATATTCTTTTTAATCTTCTCAACAAAGATTTTTCTGCAGTAACAACTGACTTTCTTAAATAATTTGATCTGCTATGAGTTATCATCTTTGAATTTGTTAACAGCTGAAGGTAGAATTTGATGCTTAAGATTTTTCACATTTCTAAATAATTATCTAAATTTTATACCTCTACTTCCTAAAACTACTTGTTTTCCCATAGTATTCATATCTTTTTAAACTAAATTTGTCGTTCCTGCATATGCAATTACTATTTTACCTGTATTTACATTTCCATTGCTATCTACTGAGCAACTGCCATTGCCTTCATTCCGTTATTTTGTTGTTTTCTACGGCCTAGACTTTGAATTGCCCGTCACCTACTGGTTTTTCTATCTTCAATTCATCACTTTCTACACCATAGACCTCGTTAGATAGTTTAGCATTTTGTTGAATCCAGTTATATTATTTTGCATATACCACCTCTATATCATTATTATTACTCTTACTCATCATCTAAAAGCTTTCATAGTTCCCTCTGTAAAACTACCTATATATATCATACCACCTGTACCCCATAAAAGTAATTCCACATCCACTCTATCGTTTAAAAACTACATAAAATTTCCATGTTCCTGTTGAACTGATCTCTTTTTATATTCTTTAAACTCAATTTTTCCTTAATTTTCTTTCATTGTCGTTGTAACTCCACTTTTTCTTTTATATATTCTACTATTCTATCTTGATCTTTTCCCTTATTTTTCCTTTTATCTTCTTCACTAGGTCTCTGGTTTATAAAAATACTACCATTAATACTATAATTGTTATTATCACTAATACTATTCTTGATATTGATATCTTTCTTACTCATCTATACCGGCTCCTTTATATTTTGTGCTTTCATTAATTATAACATATATTTAGATAAAAATCAGAGTTATTATATTATTTTTATTTGTTTATTAGTTTTTATACCTTTACTTTTCATTACTATCTACTAGAGTAACTGCCATTGCCTGCATTCCATTATTTTTATTGTCTTTCTACAGCTAAGACTTTAAATTTATCTGTGAACTATCAATTCATCCTTCTTTTATTTTTCTTTAGGTATATCTTAGATACTATCTGATAGTTCTGTACTGCTCATCTGTTATATTATTTTTCATATATTACCTCTATATTAGACCTCATTCATATATTCTCAACCAAATTAATATCTCCTTCTTTCGTAGCACTTAAAACTACTTTCCTTCTTTCCCTCCAAGCAGTAAAGTATAACTCTATTTTATCATTTATAATAACATCATAATGAGCCCTGTATGAAGAATTTTTCGTAATCCGTAAATTTAATTTGTCTTTAATTTCTTCTTTGGTTTTTGTAACTCTACTCTTTTCTTTTATATATTCTACTATTCTATCTTGATCTTGTCTTTATTTTTATATCCTCTTCACTAGGTTCTGGTTTATATATACTACCATTAAACTATAATTGTTATTATAGCTAATAATATTCTTGATATTAATATTCTTTTCTTACTCATCTACACTAACAACTTTTCTATTATTTTTATATATTGTAACATATTTGTGTGAAATAAACATAATTATTATAATCTCTTAGTCAGTTTATTAGCGTCTATTTCTCAAAATATATATTACTATCAGCAATATCTATGTGATATTACCGATTAATATTTTATTTATTCATCATACCAGCTTGTAATTGATACATTTTATAATATGTAGCTTTACGTTTTAGCTAGCTGTTCATGTGTTCCCTGCTTATTATCTCACCTTTATCAAGAACATAAATACAGTTTGCATCTTGTCGTTGATAAACGATGTGCTATTGCAGTGTTGTTCGACCTTTACTATCTTCTCTAATGAGCGTTGGATAGTCTCTTCTGTCTCCCGAGTCGATATTTGCTGTAGCCTCATCTAAAATTAGTATCTTGGGTTCAGGCCTGCTATAGTTCTGTCAAAATGTAATAAGCTGTCTTTGACCACTAGAGAAAGTAGAACCACGTTCAGTTACTTTACTTTGATACTTATCTGGAAGTTCTTGGATGAAAATTATCCGCATCAACAAATCTTGCCCTACTTCTATGTCATTTTCAGTCAAGTTGTCTTTATACATCCTAATATTAGACTCACTGTCCCATGATATAAAAATGGATCTTTTGAGTACTAACTCAATCTTATCTCTTAATTCTTTAGTACTATAATCTTTTATATCTACACCATCAATAAATATCTCACCACGCTCAAATTCATAAAATCTTAAGAAAAGATTTATAATCGAAGACTTACCTGAACCAGTAGAACCAACAAATGCTATTGTCTCCCTTTATTTACATTAAACGAGATATTTTTAAGAACATCTTGCTTTACCATCATGATGAAAACTTACATTTTAAACTCAATATTACCTTCTTTCAATTTTATAATCACTATTACTTTTTGTTTCGGTTCATATTCAGTATTATCTATTAATTCAAAATATCCTTCCGGCAGAAATCATGAGATGTTTGAAGTACACTAAAGTTTTGCATAAGTTCTATTAATGGATTAAACAGTTGGTTTGTATATTGGATAAATGCATATATTAATCCAGCTGTAAACCCAGCAGTTTGCCAACTAAGTCCAAAGTAATATATAACTCCATAAGCTAGTATTTTAAATAATGCCATTGCTGGTCTAAGTAATAAACTATCTACTGCTAAGAGACTTGCTCATATAACGTAGGTGTTCTTTATTAACACCTTCAAACTCATCTAATAATCTCTTCTCTTGATTAAAGAGCTTGTGCTATTCTCCTCCTCTATAGACTCAGATAACTTCGTATTTAAATCACTCAACTTAGCTCGTGTTATCTCTACTAATCTACTAGAAAGTCTTTGATATAAATATACAGAACCTAACATAATCGGTATAAATAAAAATCATTAGTATAGTTAACTGCCAACAAGATACCATTGCTGTTAGTGTTACTACAAACATTAATACAGAATTTAAGAAACTTGAAAATATTGTCCCAAACATATCTCGCTACTGCTTGGTATCATTAGTTAATCTAGATACTATTGAACCTACAGGTGTTTTGTCAAAGTATGACATACCTAATTTTTGTAAGTTAGAAAAACTTTCTTCACGTGAGGTCTCTTACTATACTATGTGCTACCTTAGAAAAATAATATTCACCTATAAAAGGTAAAGACTACCCTTAGTATAAATAATCCATAGTAACCAGCTAGTATATATAGTCCTGCTGTTGCTATATGTTATGTAGTTATCATATAGTACTGTGCTAAAGAGGAATTGCTGTCGCTACTAATGTAGTAAATGGATAAAATGATAAACTATAAAAGTTAATCCTTTATACTTAAACATATAGCGTAATAATCTGAAAAATGTATTACTCTTCTTCAAACTAATTTCCTCCTTTCATCTTCTCTTCTAATTGCTGAGTATTATATGTTTCTTTATATCAACCATTTTGAGCAATTAGTTGATCATCTAGTACCACGTTCTATTATCTTCCCATTATCCATTACAATTATTAAATCTGCATGAACAATAGCTGATAATCTATGTGCAGTAATAATAGTAGATCTTACCGCTTCTTTTGCTTCTTTTAGTTTTCTAAAATTAAATGCTCTGTTTTACATCAACTGCTGATAATAGATCATCTAAAATTAATATTTCTGGATTCATAATTAATGCACGACTCATAGCCATACGTTGTTTTGTCCACCTCAGTAATGATACTCCGCTTTCTCCTATAATAGTATCAAAACCATCAGTCATATTTACTATATCATCCTATATTCCACAAACCTTAGTAATATCTTCTACTTGTTTATCTGTATCTTAGTATCAGTAAATCTAATATTTTCTTTTATAGACATTGCAAATAATACTTGGTCTATGTGGAACATATCCTATTAAACTTCGGTAGATCTTTAACTTATAATCTTTTTATATTATGATTATTTTAAATTAATACCATCTTCTACATCATATTCTCTAAGTAACAATTTTTAATAGGTAGTTTTACCTGAACCAGTTACTCCTACTATTCCTAGTGTTTGTCGCTTTACTAATAGCTGAACTTAATATCAGATAATGTTTCTCTCCTGCATAAGAAAAACTATTAATGTTATACTCTAATCATTATGAGCAGGGACAGTATTTTCTTTTTCTACTACGTCATTCTCTTCATCTAGTAGTTTTTCTATACGTGTATAAGATACATCCCCACGTTGACCTATATTAAATAACCAACCAATTGCTTGAAGAGGCCAAACTAACATATCAAGATATGTAACAAAGTTACTAAGTTGCGACACTTATTTCTCCTCTTGAAATAAATATTCCACCAAAGATAAGTGTTAGTGTATAAGATAACCCTACAAATACAAGTACCATTGGATCAAATAGATTGCATTGTATTTAGAAGCTATAATATTTTTACTAAAGTACACTTATTAGTCTCTTTAAAGCTTTATTAATCTCTTCTTACCACTTTTAACCAAATGATTTAGTTACCTAATACCTGATACACTCTCTGTACTTTATTATTGGGTCAGAAAATGATTCTTGCTTCTTTAAAACTTTGGTGATTCTTCTCACCTAGCTTATTAGTAGCATACGCTAAAAATGGTAAAGGAATAACAGCAATTAGTATTTAGCACTTATTAAAAATATCATAGTAAATAGAAGGTTACTAACGCTGTATGCTAACATCTCACTGCTGACATTGCTCCTACCTGCAACCATAACAACAGCATTTACATCATTGGTTGCGTGAGCCATTAAATCTCCTGTACGGTATTTTTGGTAAAATGATGGAGACATTTTGGTAAAGTGTTGGAATAATCTAGCGTAGAATACGACCTAAATTATGCATCCAAAATATAAACACGCCATACATATCTTAATCCATACATTATAAAAAGCGACTGAATACTAAATAAATAATATTAATAAAACAACTGACTATTAGTTAAATTACCTGCTTCTATTTTATCAACTATATTACCCTATTACTTTAGGTGAGCATTAAATTAAAGATGTACTTACTAAAGATAGAGCTATTATACCTAATATATCTTCTCTTCCTAATTTTAAAAACCAACCTGGTTTTCTAATTAAATTCATTTTCATTTTCCTTTCTATAATTTAATTTTCATTAATTGTTCATCAAGTTCTTCATACTTTCCTATACTATCATTAATGACTAAGTCAGCCATATTGTCTTGAGGGAGTAGGTGTTTTAGTTTATTACTACTAAATATTTTCCTCTAAAATATTGAATAAGGCTACTGATTGGATATACACTAAGTGAAGTACCTCCGATTATTAATACTTCCGCTTCCTTGAATATACCTAATCGCAGAATTAAATGTAGTCATATCTAACTCCTCTTCATATAAAGTTTACATATGGTTTTATAACACCAGAACATTTTTATCACAACGTGAATTTCTTCTTTTTATTTAAAACTGCTCCAAATTATAATATGCTCCACATCTAGTACAATAGTTTGCATCTACAGTACCATGTAATTTTTAATACATTTTTACTACCAGCTTGTTCATGTAGCGTATCAATATTTTGTGTTATTACTGCTTTTAGTTTACCCATTCTTTCTAATTTAGCTAGAATAATAATGGTGCATTTGGTTTAGCACTGGATATATTAAGTTCTTTTATAAAAATCAAAAGAAATCCTCTGCGATATCTTTCAAACATTGTTCTAGATACCAATTGTTCAGGACTAAAAGCTTCTATTTAGCTTTTATGCTGAATATTCCATTAGCACTTCTAAAAATCCGGTATATTAGATTCAGTTGAAACCCAGCTCCACCGAAAAACACTATATTATTACTTTTTATTTATATCACTAATTTTTCATAATTAATCTCCTCCTAATTTAGGAAATAATACAGTAAACTTAGGATTTATAGTTTTACTGTTTATTTTCACAATTTCAATATTATATTTTTCATTTTAGCTACGATGACAACTCTCCCAATCTTCCGTTTTTAAAACTTACAAAGATTAACATAGTATGTAACGCTCTTAACATACTAGGGTCTGTTATAATATTACTCTTTGAAATTTTTGTTTTAATCTAGTCGTCTCTTTTAATTTTCAATTCAATAAAGTGAGCTTTTTACTATTTGTATGATCTGGATGCACTCACATCTACTACCCTATATTCTGCAGTTAGTAAATCTTCTTGGTATAAATGTCTCCTCTTTAGATTATTATTCCTGAATATGCATAAATACCTTCATCAGTAAATCTCAAAAGACACATTATTACAAATAGTCTTCTCACTGCTCCAATTACGCATAAACTCACAAGTAACATAATAATTTCTACTATTACTAAAAAGTTTATTTGATACAGATTAAAAATTCCGTAATTACTTAGTATTAAAAATTAATTAATACTACGATGGAAAAACATTAAATATCCATAGCCTACAATTTTGCATAATATATTTTCACTAAAATCTTACCTTTCTTAATAAGTATTATAACTTATAAAAGTTTTCTAACTATTAAATGACATCAATATTATAATTTTTCTCTAAATATGTTGATATCTCTTTCCATTCTTTTTAAACTAAAGTTACATTGATTTAAATGTAGTTTTATCACTAGTCTTTTAGTATCAATAGTTATATTAGAGTTTGAAGTTTTATCTAATCTAGTATCTTCTTTTACTTTTAAACTCTATAAAGCGATGCAGTATCATAGTCAAGATTAGGATCACTTTCTTTTACTTCTTTATATGTAGCTGAAAACTAAGTTATCTTTTTGGTATAAATGTTTCTTTTTCTATAATTAAACCACTATAAATATATATGCCTTCAGTTTGCAACTTCAAAAACTTTCTTCCTAACAGTCGCTTTATAATAACAAATAAAAGAATAAAGTCCTAAAACTACTTGTATTATAAGTGCTTATTTATATTAGCTATATTTAGTTTTAGAATCATACACGCAAACGTACTTAGAAATAAAAATAATACAAAAATATATATACTTTATTCCAGCAAATCTACTATAATATATTTTCACAGTATCATACCTTTCATTACTAATTTATACTTCAACAACAATCCCTATAATTCTCTTTTTATATACTCTACTAACTTAAGTAGATCTTTTCTCTTAAAACACATTGGTTAGATATGCAAATCTATTGATTTATTTCTTTTATGGTGTCTTAAAAATTTTTCTTTAATCCTTCTTGTTTCTTTATTAATAAAACTGATAATTCATAATTCATTTTTATTTATATAAAGCACTTATATTATTTATATCCTCTTTCTTAATTAAATATGTATCATATTTAATTTTACCCAGTTGAAATAACAATACCCTACAGTAAATTCAAAACGCAACAGGATTAATAAACAATCTATTAATTCCTTCAAATATAAATCTACAAGAAAAATTAATATTGGTAAAGGAAATACAATAAATATAAATAATCTTACCGATATTGCAAAATCACTATCAAAAATAAAGAGCCTTTTAAAATAGGAAGAAGAGCTAAAAATAATATAATACCAATTAGTATTAGTAATATAGATAAATATTTCTTAAAATAAATTTTCATAGTAATAATTTTCCTTTTAACTCTTATAAAATTAAAATCATATGTATTTGAACAATAATATTCAAGTTTGTCTCATAATACGTGGTTATTTTACAATCTGATAGATGCATTCTTAAAGTTTTTAAGTCTCATATTTTTATCAAAATTTGTAAGAAAAACTTATATTACGCAAAATATCATCATGTTTAAAAGTAAATCTGAATATTCCTTCTACTGGTAAAGATGCTTCATTACTACTTTTTAGTTATATGTTCAAAGTTTTATTATCTCTTCTTTTGATATAAATAATTTTTAAAGTTAAATACACCGTAGTAAATGAAGTTATACACATCCGTAAATTCTACAGCCGTATTTACTATAAATAACCTTCTTGTTGTCATAACAGTAAATCCTACACTAAAAATAAAAAGCAAATAATAAAAAGTAAACCAAGTAAAATTTTTGGTAAAATCTATTTTCGAATAATAAACATTAGCATATACAATGCGGTGAATAGTGCTATTAACATAATAATACATACATACTAGCATTAGCCGTGTAAAGCAAACTTACTAGATAAATTTTCATATAATACCATTCCCTTACTATCTTTCAAATTTATTTTTATAAACAGTTTTAAAATAGTATTCGACACTATCAATTATATTCCAAGGAACAAGGCAATCATTTCAATCTTATACCTAATGTTTAAAATTCATATCTTTTTGTAAAATTGGTAAATTTATCTAAGCTTTTTAAAAATATCATCATTTTTAAATAAAAACAAATGATCCTTTGTCCCATCTAAGCTCTACTATGTAGTAGTATAAGTATATGTATTATAACATGTACAAGTTTTATTAATTCTTCTTTAGGAATAAACAATCTTTTTAAATCTAAATGCTCCGTAGTTAATATATACACCCTCTTCACAAAGCTCTAATACAGCCCTTTTAATAAATAGTCTCCTTACAGCCATCATTGTAAATCCTATACCAGAAATAAGGATGAATACAAAGAACATATCACAAAAATCATGAGTCCAAATATCTACATCTATTTTTAAACATAAGAAAAATAAGAACTGAGAACATGTTGATTAACAATGCCAGCTATAAAGTACAACCGTATAAGCAAACCTAACATAATAAACTTTCGTGTTAATCCTCCTTTATTTTGTTTTTAATAATATCAAGAGAGCTTAAGCGAGGTCTCTCTTCATAATATATTCTTTCTCTACGAGTATTTAACTAGCTTCGCGTTCTTTTTGACTTTTCAATTCTTTAATTCTTTGTTTACGCTCTTCCATACGAGCTTTTCTTCGCTTCACGAGCTGGGCTTCTTATTGGACCACGTGCTATATGTTTCTTTGCTATCGTTTAGTAGTTGGTTTAGTATTTTCTTCTTTGATTTCAAAGATGTTTCGTGACGTTCCACTCTGTACGTAATAAGTTGAAACTACTTCAACTTGAATATCATCAATCATATACTCGAACATTTCGTGACCTTCATTCATTTATATTCTGAGGTGATCGATTTGATCATAAGAACCGTGAGAAGATACCCGCTTTTCTTAATTGAGTCCATTTGGTCCAATATGATCGGTCCATCTATCATCTGTGCATTGAGAGAATACGTTACTCGAATGAATTCATAGTTTTCATCGCCAGGTAAATCGACGTTTTTCTTGTAATTCTGCTTTAATCTGCAATAGTTAGTTCTTTGAAATCTCTTCATCGAACATTACATCACCGTATTCTAATTCAGTGATGGGGTGTCACTAGAATTTCTCATTAATAGATTTAATGATCTTCTGTTTCTTCTCTTTCACCTTAATGCTTCACCCATAGTTTGACTGGCGTATTGAATAGTTTTTCAACTGCTTCATCAATCATATCCATAAACGATGTCATGCACTACATCATTTTCTAATGAAACATTTCTTTCAGCGTCATGATTTCACGTTGTTTACGTAATACATCATCGTATTGAAGTGCTTGTTTACGTGCATCATAGTTGTACCTTCAACGTTTTTGGGCACTTTCTGCTGAACGGCCTGACCATTTCTACTTTCGATTAGACATCACTCAGTTTGCACCCATAATTTTGTTTCATCTATCAGCACCAAAACGAACCATAGGTTCATCTTCCTAATGATAGGTAGAAGTCTACTGTAACCTGGGTCTCATCGGCGAGCCAGAACGTCCACAGCACTGGTTATCAATACGACGTGAGTTCGTGACGTTTCAGTGCCAATAACAGCTAAACCACCAAGTTCACGACACCTTCACCAAGTTTAATATCACCTACCGACCAGCCATGTTTGTCGCGATAGTTACTGGAACCTCTTTGTCCTGCTTGTTTCCAATTATTTTACTAGCACTTTCATTTTGTTTAGCATTAAGTGCTTTATGAATTGCTCGTATTTATGTAAGTTGAAATTAATTCGCTCGTTTCAATAAACAGTACCCTATTAAAATTGGTTGTCCTTTTCCTTGACGTTGTTTTACTTCACGAACAACTGCATTAAACTTAGCTGTATTTGAGTAAATAAAGTCGATTGCAGCATCTTCCTTAGCTTTGGTCTGTTTGTAGGAATTGTGGTAACAAACATGTTATAAATGTTCCTAAATTCCTCTTCTTCTGTTTACCAGTACCTGTCATACCACTAAGTTTTTTTATACATTCTAAAGTAGTTTGGAATGGTGTTTATACATAGTTTTACTTTCATTTGAACAAATTTTTCCTTCTTTAGCCTCGATGGCTTGGTGTCCTTCCAGAAAAACGACGACCAGGCATTGTACGACATTGATTGGTCAACGATTAAATCTCTATCTTCAGCAACTTCTTAGTCAGCTAAGAACATTGTGTGGTTAAAACTTTTTAGCGCTTGGTTAATATGGTGTGTTGGTCAACATTTTTTTAAATCATGGTTTTTTTTAATCAGTAACTTTCAACTTTATCTGCAATTTCTGATAATTGAATTGATTTAGTTTAATATCAAAGTATAATCTCCCATCACTACCATCTTCTTCATAGCTCTCTTAAATTATTTAAAAAGCATCTGTAGCATATAATGAGTTGATGTGACCTTCACCAGAGATAATAAGTGGTGTACGTTAGCTTCGTCGATAAGTACTGAGTCGACCTCATCAATTACAGCATATAGTTTAACGGACGTTGAACGAGCTTCAACTGTTTTAACCATGTTATCTCTTAAATAGTCAAACCCTAATTCATTTGTTTTAATTGTCCTCACATTACTATTTCTCTTTTTCTGGTTAATGAGTTTAAGTTAGAGTCCTGCAGAAGGAACCCTGAATATAGTTATATATTGCCATCTCTTGAGCGTCGTTGTGATAGTATTCATTTACTGTTACTACGTGTACTCCTTCTCCATAAAAACTGAATATAAACCGGCATTGTTGCAGTAAAGGTTTTGCAACTTCTGTTTTCATCTCATGATATCACCACGGTGAAGTGCGATACCATAATTTGAACTATGTGGTTCATTCTAGTAAAATGCTAACTCCTTCACGAGCAGTCGCAAATGCATCAACTAAAAATCTTTTATAATATGTCAGCTGTAGATTTTCCTTTTTCTTTTCTGTTCAGCAACATATTGTTTAAATTCTTCTGTTTTATTTTAATTGTTCATCACTAAGACTAAGTATTCTTTCCTCTTTAGCTAATAACTTTTATCAGCTAGTTTTGATAAAGCTTTTACTTCTCTTCTGTTAGCGTCAAATAATTTTCCTAAAATTGCCATTAACATTTTCCTTCCAAAATATGAAAATAATTAAATATATGTTAATTATTTCACTTAATCAATATTGAACATTCAACTCTTTGAACCCTCAATAAAAATATTTTTATTCAAAATTTAGTAATAATTTAAAAGAAATACACACTATCTTTAAAGTTAGTATTTCTTTACATCATATAATATAACACTCATTGACCTTTAAAGCAACAACAATAACACAATTGTGAACTTATTGAATAAGGGTTAAACTCGTGTCTATAAATATTTGCTCTATGTCTAACCTTAAATAAAAAGAACTTGAATTCAATCAGAATCAAGTTCTTTTGTGACTTTACTGTTATTCAGATACTAACACCAGCGATGGACATAAAGCCTTCTTCGTTTACTTCCTCAACGATGTTTCCAGCAACGTTCTAGCAACGCGTCCTTCAGCTACATTGCTTGTAACAGTTGATAAATCATAAAGCTAACACCATCGTTTTCTTCAACTTCAGCACTACTTACGATACAAGCTGGTTGATGTAAGTTATGCAGAGTCTACTGGTCTACTCACTTCGCTGTCGTTACTGTAGATTTCAACAGCGACTTCCTAGAGATTTCACCGACAACTTTTTCATTACGGCTTTCTTCTAGCTTTGTTTGCATCGTCATGCTAAGAGGTTTGCTCCCATTTATTTCTAATGCGCATCATCGATTAAGTTCTTAGCTGGGAAGTCGGTGGTGACAGATTCCCAACATCTTCATATAGCATGTGTCATACACTTCTTCAGCAGTGAATGATAGACTGGCAATCTAGCAGTTTACTTAAAACAGTGTAAAAGTACTGTTAACATACTTAAGCATTTAAGTTTTTCAACCAGATGAGCCATCTTTTATGGTCTAAGTAGAATGAAGATAATTACGTTGAAGGATGATTAGCTCTTGGTGATACTGAATTGATGGTTTCATGGCCAATCTATTACTTTTTGGCTACAACTTTTCCAAATTTGGAACAATGTGTTGTCTAATTCTTCAGTGTCATAAACAACCGTCAGTTCTATTATCAAAGTTTCAGACGAATAGGTTCCTGGCCAGAAACGATGTATTTCTAATTTTCTATAAGTTTCAGATACTTGTTTGGTCTCATTGAGAGAGATACGTACGTCTTGAGTATAGTCAACACTTGCAGACCATAAACGGATAATCTCAGCTCTAATTGTTTACCTACATCATTTGGAAGATAACATTACTGATTTACTCATTTTGTTACCATTACCGTCCATGAAACCTGCAGAAACAAGCTCTTTATATGGGCTTCTCCGAAATAACTACAGTAATTAATGAAGAGTTAACCAACCACGATATTGGTCACTACCTTCTGGTATAATCAGCTGGGTATGTTAAATCATTAAGTGCATCATGGTAAGAAGTTCCTGAATCGAACCAAACGTCCATATCCATTTCTTTAATTCACCATTTGGGCTACCTGGGTGAGTATAACCTTCTGGTAATAACTCTTTAACATCTTGCAGACAGAAACATTTGGTCCTTCTTCTTCAAAGATTTTAGCAACATATTTCAATTGAGTATTATCTAAAATTGCTTCTCGTTTTCTGCATAGAATACAGGAATTGGCACACCCCAAACACGTTATACACTAGTACCCAGATCACTTACGGTCACGAATCATATTGTAATACTTGGTTTACCCCGCATTCACCATGAATTTAGTTCTATCTACAGCATCTGTGGTATTCTGAACGGAACGCATCAATGAAGACAAGAGACCATTGAAGATTGTTGATCCCAAAAGATAATAGGTTTTTAACTTCTCCAGTGTGGATGCTGGGTGGTATGTTTTTCTTGTTTAATATTTTTCTTTCATCTAAGTGTACAGTATTTTATTCATATCAGATACGAATTGTCCAACCGGTGTCACTGCTTCTTCAGTTAAGTTACCTTGGTTATCAACTTTGGTGATAATACTTAAGTTTATATTTACCTTGACCAACGATGAGTCATCGACTTCGTGTCCAGGGGCTGTATGAACTAATCGGTCCCTAGTCAAGTGTTACATAATCCTTCATGTAGACGTTCTATCTAAAGATAAATTTGTTGACATGGTAAATATTCTAATTCTTTGCAAGTACTGTTTTCCTAGTTCAAAGTTTTCCCAACCGAATTGTTTCAGCTAAGAGTTAACTCTTTCTTTAGCTAATAGGTGGTTTCACCATTTACTTTAACTTCTTGATATTCAAAATCAGGATGGTACATTACTAAGTTGTAGTGTGTCCATAGGTTTGTAGATAACGGTTTTGAACTTTTTCCGCACTACTCCATCTTCCTTACCAATTCGAATCAACATATAGATAGAAGGTGAGCGAGTATGGTGCGATATTCAATTTCAGCTTCCGCTAAGCGAATTCTGATGATGGAGACCAATAAATTTGGTTTAATCTTATAGATATATCCTTTATCAACCATTTTACGAATACACGGTTGTTCAGCTTCAAATTTTTGGATCAGTGTTAAATATGGGTTTCCCAATCACCAATTACGCAAGTTTTTTTGAAGTCACGTTGTTTATCTACTTGTTTAAAGCATAATCTTTACATTTGTTTCTACAATTTTGTAGCTGGCACAGATTTTCTATCAACACATTGTTTACTAATACTTGCTCGATTGGTAAACCGTGGTAGCCAACCAGGAACGTAGTTAGAAACAAAACCATTCATGTTTTGTACTTAACGATAAGTCTTTTAAGATTTTGTTAAATTGCGTGTCCAATGTGGATGTTACCATTTGCGTATGGAGGTCCATCATGGTACGTATGAAGGTTCCTGCATTTTTTCTAAAACTTTCTATATAAATCCAATTTGTCCAACGTTTTAAAATTCTGGTTCTTTATTAGGAAGATTACCACGCATAGAATTTAGTTTTGGCATTAATAGTAGCATCTTTTAATTCTACCATTTTTCTCCTTTCAAAATAAAAGCTCTAGTAAAAGTTATTGATATATCACAGTACCACCTCATTTTAACTCCCACTAGAGCACTCATTGTCCTATATAATTAATTTCTAATAAGTGATAACTTCACTTTGTATCTTTATAAAACTTTTCACCAACCAGTTTCTCTCTAACAATAAATACATAGTAGTCCTGTCTTTGTTGTAACATATTATATTACATCAACAATAGTTTCAAAGTGTTTTTAATTTATTATTAAATTTTCTGAAACGATGTTTTTATATCACAATAAAAAAGCCTATATTATAAGTAATATAGACTTTTCTTTAATTTTTAAGCTCCTAAGTAACCTTTTCAACGCTTGTGAACCATATTGTAATAACTGTTCATTAGTTAAAAGAAGCTGATACATTTATCATACCATTTGATACTTCTATACCTTCTAGTTTTACAGGTAGTTCTACTTTATTAATAGTAATTACATTTCCATTAACACTCACACCTGTTCCAGTTAAATACTCTTTTAAATATTTTTCTAAAAGCAAAAATCAGGTATAGGTACTTTACCTATTTTAGCATCTTCTAATGTTAATTCAATTTTATTATTAGAACCTGATAGTTTTATATTAGAAGAAATTTCACTATTTATAAAAAGATAACTGAACTGGTAGCTTAGCTGCTACTCTATTACCAACTAATTTATAACTACCTTCTTGAATTTCAGCACTATCTTTAGTCGCATGATTTAAGATTGATAAGAACATTTCATTATCAATTTTAAGACTAGTAGATAATTTCGAATTACTATAACACATTACTTATAAACTCTTTATTTAATGACGCTAAATCCATAGATGAATTTACACTTGATAGCTTTTTCAGAAGGTTTAATATCTTCGCTAGGTTGCAGGGCATATACTGCTCCCCCACCAGAAGCGCTATAACTACTAGAAAAAGCTAATAATTTTCTAATACTTTCACTTGAGTCAAACTCCTTTTTTTATTATAATTTACATTATACAACAATATAGTAAACTATACAAACTAAACTTTAAACATACTTAATGTCTCTTTTTATAAATAATTTTTAAAAATATTTTATAGGTATTTTAAAGCCAAATAAAAGCCCTTTTACATTAAAAATATTTAAAAATTGATTTTGCAATATAGTTTTATATGTGTTGGTATACTCAAATACTTTGAAAGGAGAAAGATAATATGAATAAAATTTTTAAAAATACTTAGTTGGGTAGCTACTTGTACTGCCATGCTTATGTATATATCTTATATACCTCAAATTTCAGGTAATATAAACGGTCATAAAGGTGACTTTTTACAACCTTTTGTTGCGGGGAATTAACTGTACACTTTGGGTACTTTATGGATTTTTAGGAGAAAAAACGTGATTGGCCTATTATAGCCAACTCACCAGGAATAATATTTGGATTTACAGCTGCATTTACAGCATTATAGCAATGTACTGGCTTATAATTTTTATAGGTCAGTTTTTTTATTTTACTTTTTCCGAAATCAATGTACAAATTATAATTTTTAAGCTATAATTATTAGTAACCTTTTTAGGGTTGTAAATACTCAAAAGGAGAATTAATTATGGAAGAAAAAAATTACTTTTTAAAAAAATTTACTATGAATGTACTTAACGGTGTTGCACTAGGAACTGTCCTATGTTTAGTACCCGGTGCATTATTAGGAGAACTTTTGAAATATATCGCAAAAGTATATCCATCTTTAGCGTTTTTATCATTTTCGGTTACAATTTCTAATGCCCTTATTGGACTTGCTTCAGGTATGATAATAGGAATGATGTTTAAATTAACACCTATTCAAGGTACTTCTATTGGTTTAGCAACATTATATGCCAGTGGTTCAATAGTTCAAACAGCTGATAAAACAGGATTAATGTTAAAAGGTGCAGGAGATATTGTTACTATTATCTTTACTGCAGCATTAGCAACTGCATTTATCTTACTTATTGGAAACAAAACACAAGGTTACGCAGTATTAGTACTACCTACTCTAAGCCTTGTTGTAATTGGGGGTATAGGAAGATATTTACTTCCATTTTTCGCAGGACTTACTAGAGTATTAGGAGACGGAATTAAACATTTATTAACTCTTCAACCTATTATACTAACAATATTAATAGCGATTATCTTTGCTTGTCTAATTGTTACACCGATAACATCTGTTGGTATTGCACTAGCGATTAATATTGATGGTATAGCATCTGGAGCAGCAAACCTTGGTATTTGCGCTTGTGGTTTTACACTTGCTATTGCTGGTTGGGCAGTTAACTCAAAAGGTATCTGTCTTGCTCACTTTATAGGATCACCAAAAATTTCTATGGCAAATGTTTTTGCAAAACCAAAAATCATGTTACCAGTAATCTGTAGTGCTGCTTGTACAGGAGTACTAGCCGCTATCTTTAATATTAAAGGTACAGCAATGAGTGCTGGTTTTGGATTTAGTGGTTTAGTTGGACCATTAGCTCACCTAGCGACTACTAACGGTGGTGCTTACGAAATAATTAAAGCAGCTATAATCTTTGCAGTAGTTCCTATTATAACTGGATACCTATTTGTAAAACTATTTACAAAAGTAATACCAATTATAAAACCAGAAGACTACAAAATTAATATGTAATACAATAAACCTTATTACTTTTGAATTTTTAGAAGTAATAAGGTTTTTTTATATAGAAAACTATATTCTATAAAATTAATCTTTTTAGCTATAATATATTTATAATTCTATCTTACTTTTTAAGGAGTAACTATGCTTGAACTTATTAAAAATAAAAAAAGTTAATATCTACACTAACTTAAATGGGAATAATCCACTCATTCCTATAGCGACTGATGAGCTATTTCTTCGTCAAGTACTAACTAATAATGAGTGTATTCTACATATTCATTCTTTAGAAAATTCCGCTATTTTAGGAACACCTGATACACGTGTCCCATTTTTTTAAAGAAGCTCTAGATTCATTTTATAACAATAATCTAATTCCTGCGGTTAGAAATATCGGTGGTTTAGGTATTATAGCCGACACAGGAGTTATAAGTTTTTCTATAATTATGAAAATAAATCCAAGTACATTTTCTTTAAACGCTGGTTATAACCTTATGACTGAATTTATTAAGGAGATATTTCCAGAAGCATCAAGCAAGATTCAAGCGGTAGAAATTAGTAATTCATATTGTCCAGGTGATTTTGACTTAAGCATAGATGGTAAAAAGTTTGCCGGCATTGCCCAAAGAAAAGTAAAAGAAAATGTCGTCGTTTCTATTTATCTTAGTTTGTTTGGTAATCAACAAAAATCGTACTAAAATAATGAAAGAATACTATGAAACTGGTCTTAAAGATCAAGAGATAAAATACAAATATCCAAAAATAGATATTAACTGTATGGATACGCTAGAGAACTTACTTAATAAGAGTCTAACTACAAAAGAGGTATTAGAAAAAATTTTTAAGAGTACTTCACTCTTTAAACTGTGAAATAGAAAAAGAAATTATTCAAAATAAAATGATAGAATATTATGAGAAATATTTAAACAGACTAAACAAAGAAACAGTAAACTACTACATGGTGAATAAAAACAAAAAGCTAGTATAGAATTAAAATCTATACTAGTTTTGTTTTTAAAATGATACTCCAGCAACTTTCATTATAGCTTGTTGTATATTATTAGATATTCTATGACCTACTAATATACCAAGAGCTCCACCTAGTAGAACCCCTACTGCATTTATTAATGTACCTATTCCCATCTTTATTATCCTTCCATATTTACAATAAATGTAATATTATATTAACCCAAAACCAACTAAATGGCATTACTAAAATCATTGCTGGAATCATATCCACTACAGGAAACATTTTTAACTTCAGTATTCTAAATCCTGCCGCTACCATTAAGAAACCACCACAAGCTTTAAAATCAGCAATCATATCTGGTGTTGTTAATGGTACGATAAAACTTGCAGATAAGAATAATGTCGTAAAGATAACAAACTGCGGAACAGCAATTAGTGAAACGATATACCCTAAGTTACAGGCAAATATTGCTGCAGTAAAGAAATCCAAAATAGACTTAGTTATAAGCAAGCTAGAATCCCCAGTCATACCTTCACTTAAACTACCATATATTCCCATACCACTAGAACAAAATAGCACTATCACCGTAATTAAAGTAGCTAAAAATTCTGTTTCTGACATATTTGTTTCTTTTTTCGGTACGATACGAATCATTACTTTCTGAAGTTTTGAACAAAGTTCATACACTTTATCCCCCAGCTTAAACACTAATCCTACTATAGTTCCTATAATAAGAGCGAAAACAACCGCAGGCATATATTTCATTAAAACTATCGATGAAATACCCATCCCCATAGAACATAGACCAAATATCAGATTTAGCTGTTCTTTATACTTCTCTGGTAACTTATCTCCTAAAGAGCTCCAGCTATACCACCTAGAAATATTGCGATGGTATTAATTATAACCCCAATCGGCATAATATCTCTCCTCTACTCAAAAAATACGTAAACTTATTCTAACATGTAGTTTATTTTCTTACAATACTTTTTCAGTTATAGATAAATTATTTTTATCTATAGTATAATAATTATAATTATTTTGTGAGGTGGACTTATGGATATACTAACTATTGGACTTGGAACTATTGGAACTACATATAGCTACTTATTTAATAAAGCTGGCCATAATGTAGAACATTATATTAGAAAAAGCAGTAAAAAAATTAATATAACAGAATTAAATGTTGATATGCTAGATGGTAGAAATAATAAAAAGGTGATCACTATACTGATACTTATAAAGTAAATACTCATACAAAAGATAACTATGATTTTATTTTTTTATTAGTATGCCAGCAGGAAATATTGAAAGTGTTATTGAAACTTTAAACTCTAACAATATCAAAGGAACTATTATACTATGCTGTGGTATTTGGGAAGATAAGAAGTATCTTGAAAAAGTAATGCAAGGTAGAGAATATATTCTTGGTTATCCTGTAGCTGGTGGTAATATTGTAGATACTACTCTTACATGTTGTGTTTTTGATCATTTTATACTAGAGAAAAAAGAAAATTCTAAAATAGATAATTATGATAAACTAGTAAAATTATTTGGAAGTTGTAACATTAAGTTAGAAACACCATATGATATGCTTGAGTGGATTTGGTTACATATGGCTATTAATGCTGGTGTAGTATCTATCGCTGCAAAATATGCAGATATGGATAATCCTACTGAGGCTGCGGAGAATCTTATGTCTTCACCTAAACTATTGGCTGAAGCGGTTTGTGCAATAAGAGAAACTTCTAAGATTATAAAAGCACGTGGTGTAAACTTAAAACACTATAGAAATGAACTTTGGGGATATAAACTTCCGATATTTGTTTCAGCACCAATAATGAAACGAATGTTTGCGACTAATATTCTTACCAGAAAGATTATGACATTACATAATAATACAGAAGATTTATTATTCGTTTGTAAATGTCTATACGATACAGGTAAAACAATACAATATAAAATGCACCTATATTTTATAATGCATATGAAAAAAAGCAGAAAGTAAGTTTTAATATTACAAGAGGACGAAAAATTTTTCGTCCTCTTTATTATTATATTATTGTTTTTTATATTTAAAAAGTGATAAATAGTTTACCCTTCTGATTTTTGTTCCTTTCCAACTTAATAAACATTATCCTACAGTTTATTTATCTTTATCTTTCTCTTGTTCTTTTTGTTTTTCTTGTTCTTCTTTTTGCAATTTTTACTAAGTGTTCATATTCTTCTTTGGAAAAATAGTTTTTGTTTTAATTCAGGATTTATCAGTATTAATTTCGGATGTTTTCTAATAATCTCTATCTATATTCTTCTGGAGTCTTTCGAGGCCATTGTCCAGTTTCTGCATATATTACTACTTCATATCCGTCTCTAGGTGATTTAAAGTGCTTTTTCTTTAAGTTCTTTTAGTTATTGGGATAGAACACTGGTCTTTTACAGCTGCTCCTCACAGTCTTTTTTTCTATTCTTATTTCATATTTTCCCATTTTTCTTCATAAATTATAAAACCGTCTCCTATATACTCTTTTTACATCTGTTTTGTTGTAGTTTTCTAATTCACCCTTTTTTTGGCCATCTTTTATTTTCTAAATAAAACATTACTTCTAAAGCATCTTTATCTGATTTTTCTTGATTTTTCTCCATAAGCTTTGTGTTACTTTATATCTAAAATGTTCTTTTACCTCTAAACCAAAAATATATAATATTCATCACCAATTATCGAAATACCATGATTTTATAATTTTCTATTCCTGCTTATTTTATCACTCCTTAAATACTTTTTAAATGTATATTCTCCGGTGCAAATTGATTAACCAATACTAGGTATTCCCTGTCTTTCAATTTGCTATTAATATACTATTATTGAGTAATTATGATAATAACTACTTCATATCCGTCTCTAGGTGATTTAAGTGCTTTTTCCTTAAGTTCTTTAGTTATTGGGTAGAACACTGGTTTTACAGCTGCTCCACCACAGTCTTTTTCTATTCTTATTTCATACTTTCCTTTTTTCTTCATAAATTATAAAACCGTCTCCTATATACTCTTTTACATCTGTTTTTATTGTAGTTTTCTAATTCACCCTTTTTTGGCCATCTTTTTATTTTCTAAATAAAACATTACTTCTAAAAGCATCTTTATCTGATTTTTCTTGATTTTTCTGCCAAACTTTGTGTTACTTTATATCTAAAAATGTTCTTTACCTCTAAACCAAAAATATATAATATTCATCACCAATTATCGAAATACCATGATTTTTATAATTTTCTATTCCTGTCATTATTTTATCACTCCTTTAAATACTTCTTTAAATGTATATTCTCCTGGTGCAAATTGATTAACTACTACTTCAGGTATTCCCTGGTCTCTTTCAATTTGCTATTATTATACTATTATTGAGTAATTATGACAATAAGGTTGTAACTAACAAAAGTTACAACCTTATTTCTAATCTTCTATTAAAACTTCTTTATCTAGCAGGGATTCCAAATGTTTTCTTTTTGTGCATCTGTCATTCGCCAAATTAAATATTCATCTAATACTTCTAACGACTCTTGAATATCTTCACTCCAATCATCGAATGATATTCTTTCTGATACTTTTATAAAGGAACTAATGTTATTAAACCATACTTTTCTCCAATATTCACTCCATAATTCATTGTTCCTCCACGATATATATCATCTATTAATACTGTTATTTCCCAACTTCTATAAACTAAAAATTTTGCTGTTGGAAACCTCATTTTTAGCCAAATCATACTCTAATTCCATTCCTACAAATCTAGAATTCTCTTCTCCAAAATATTTTTCACCCCTTCAGAGGCCTTTATTAACATATTTTCAATCTCTTTTTGAGTTAACATTTCTCTTCTCCTTACTAGGTTATTTCTTATGTTAATCTTCTTTTAACACTTCTTTATCTAGCGGTATTCCAAATACTTTCTTTTGTGCATCTGTCATTCTCCAAATCAAATATTCATCTAATACTTCTAATGATTTTTGGATATCTTCTTTATTTATCCCTGATGATATTCTTTTGTGATATTTTTTTCTGGAACTAGTGTTTGAAGATCATAAAAATCACCTAAATTTACCGAATAAGTCAATGCTCCTTCTTTTTCTATATCTATTACACTTATTCTTATACTAAAACTTCTATAAACTAGTGGTGTTAGTCTTGGATTAATATTATTTTTCTGGATTATACTCCAATTCTATTAGTGGTTTTTCCACATTTTTCATATCCAAAATAGTTATCAACCTCCATTGAAGCAAATACTAATATATCTTTTAATCTTTTCTTGGTCTAGCATACCCATACTCCTCCTGTACTTTCTTTATCAATAATATAATTATTATCTTTTTAAATATTTTAACTCTTTGGCATAAAATCCTTCCCATTGAATATTGGGATCATGAGAAAGTCTAATAGTTTTTTCTTTTTGCTATTTGTGTATCAAGAAATTGCTTATTTATCCTCCACATTTCCTTTCTTCTCCCATTTACCATAGCGCTTGCTTCATTCCATCCTTTTTTTCCCCATATCAAAATACGTATCTTTATGCTTCTTTGCAACAGTTTCGTAGGATAACTCTCTATTTATTTCTTCATATCTTCCTAATGTTACAGTATTAGCTTTAGGATTATGCGTTGCTTTATAAGCTAACCACTTAACTTCATAATTTCTAAATGTATCTCTTGGTTTTCTAAAGTTCTTTAATTGCTCTCGTATATTCACTTTACTAGCAACTTTAAAGAACCCATAACCCGTCTAATCCTCCTAAGGCCATATTTGTCAAAAATCTCTGAAGGCTTATTGCCTTTGATAATGCTTTCTAAACCTGCTATAAAGCTGCTTGAAGCCATTATCGTTTTTAATGAACCACCTCCTGGTATTGTCCATGGAAGTACTGTTATTAATAAATCCCTCTTCTCTTCAGAACTTGCGTTATGTATTACACTTGCACCTATAATTGGCTTACCATGTAATCCTGAATAATATGCTACATTCCTATCATATTCTTCTTCGTTAATTTGACTATTTATCATTCTTTTTGAAGATTTAATCCTATTTGTTTTATTACTTTCTTTATTATTTTTCCCATATTTCCTTGATAGTACCTACCCATCCCATTTCATTTTTCCAGGTAGCATAAATGTTTTTAGTGTTGGACTCCAACTTCTTTGGGCTAATGCAATCCCTTGTGCAACAGAGTAACTTAAAACATCTACTTCTTGGGAATATACTAACGGAATTCGCATCAAACGCTAGCAGCTTACTTAACTTTTCTTCCAAGTCTCGTTGAATTTTTCTATAACTATCTATCTTTTTCTTGCAAATTACTTTACTTCGCTTAAATCCACTGGATCTTGTTCAAACTGCTCATTCAATAGATTTTCATTCAAAACAATTTGGCTTTTTTTGTCTCATCTATTAATCTTTCTAAATCACTTTGCTTTTAAAGACTCTCCATATACTTCACTTGTATATTTATTTATATATTCCTCGTTTGCTTTTTCAATAGCTTTATTTAATAATATACATCCATCAATTAGTGGAGATAAAACACTTCCACAATAAGCTTTGGCACTATCATATGCTGCGCCCTTGCAAGCTATTTGTTTGAAAACATAAAGTTTGATAATGCTTGTTGTATTTGTTGATAACTTCCTATTTGACTTGTCGTAAGACTCTTTTATACTATTAGTTTGGCTTTGAGCAGAGCCTAATATCATATTTATACTCATACATTCTCCTACTATCTCATAATTATTTTTAATTTATTGTACATAATTTTTAAATCAGCTTCTTCATCTAGAAGTGTATTTTTTTCTCTTTGTCAGATTTTTTTACTCTAGCTCCTCACAATAACTTATATTATCCATATGTCTGTTATATTCTCTTCCAAATATATGATATAACTGTTCTTTTTAATCTATGGCTCCGATACTGTTCTTTATTGCTTAGTTCCTCTAATCTTTCGAGTAACTTCTTTTTATTATCATCTAGCTTTTCTTCTAACATTCTCCTTTTTAATATAATCTTCTTTATTATCCATTAATTAATCCTCATAGTATTTAATAACTAACGTAAATATTTAGGTTGTAATTCCTTACTCAAGGCATTATCCATAGCTTCGAAATTCTGCAGCAAGGCTATGTATATTATTACACTACTTTGAATTACTTGTTGAAGCTCTTGCTCAGTAGCTAGTGCTAAATCAGCACTACTTTGAGCTTTAGTATTTCCGGCTACTGTAGTTTCTGAATCTTTTGTAACAGATCTAACATTACTTAAACCACTGCTAGCACCTATTAGTTGAGTTGCCGCTCCTGAAGCTTGTTCTTTACTACTTTGCAATAAATCCATATTAGCTCCTTTTATCTTTTTACTTTTTATATTATACTATATATTATACTATTTATCAAAATTTAATTATATTTTTTACACTAATATTTATTATTTTTAACATCTATCCGATATATAAATAAAGACAAGTCATAAAATTAAAAATTTATACCTTATCTTTTAACTTAAATAATAATTTTAAAGTAACATTATTTATTTTCTTCTTTTCTTTTTGCTTTTTTTATTTCTTTTTCCTAAAGACACTAGGGTGATTAAATTCTTCTTCCGAAAATAGTTTTTTTATTTTCTTCAAAAATCATAAAAATATAAATTTTGGTCGCTTTCTTATAAATTCTCTAGTAGATGCATTAGGATCATCTGAAGGCCAAACCCCTGATTCAAGATAACTTATTACCTTCTTCGCTTCTTCATAAGATTTAAACACTCTTTCTTTTGAGTTCTTTAGTTATAGGATAGCATGCTGGTTTACCATAATCTTTTTCTATTTCTATTTCATATTTTCCATTTTCTTCATAAACTATAAAAATGGTCCCCTATATACTCTTTTTACATCTGTTTTATTATAGTTTTCTAATTCTCCTTCTTTTGGCTATCTTTTTATTCTCTAAATAAAACATTACCTCTAATGCATCTTTTGTCTGACCTTCTTGATTTTTCAACTAAGCTTTCCAGTTACCTCATATCTAAAATATTCTTTTACCTCTAAAACCAGTATATAATATAGTTATCACCTCTTTTCATTATACTATGGTTTTTATATTTTTCTATTTTTATCATCTTTTAATACTCCTTAAAATATGTTCTCTATGACTGTATATTCTCCTGATGCAAATTGATTTACTACTGCTTCAGGCAATCCACCCGATGTGAAAAGCACCAGGCCCCTAATTTTTATTAGCTCCTAATTTCCTCTTTTCAATTAGACTAGTTAATCCAATATTACCTTGATCTTTCTGACTAAAAACCTTTAATTATTTATTGCTATTATACTATTATTGAGTAACTATGACAATAAGGTTGTAACTAACAAAGAGTTACAACCTTATTTTTAATCTTCTATTAACACTTCTTTATCTAGCGGTATTCCAAATGTTTTCTTTTGTGCATCTGTCATTCGCCAAATTAAATATTCATCTAATACTTTTAACGACTCTTTGAATATCTTCACTCCAATCATTGAATGATATTCTTTCTGATATTTTATAAGGAACTAATGTTTATTAAACTATACTTTTTCTCCTATATTCACTCCATAATTCATTGTTCCTCCACGATATATATCATCTATTGATACTGTTATTTCCCAACTTCTATAAACTAAAAAATTTTTGCTGTCGGAATCCTCATTTTTAGCCAAATCATACTCTAATTCCATTCCTACAAATTTGGAATTCTCTTCTCCAAAATATTTTTCACCCCTTCAGAGGCCTTTATTAACATATTTTTCAATCTCTTTTTCGAGTTAACATTTCTCTACTCCTTAATAATTTATTTCGTATGTTAATTTTCTTTTAACACTTCTTTATCTAGCGGTATTCCAAATGTTTTTCTTTTGCGCATCTGTCATTCGCCAAATTAAATATTCATCTAATACTTCTAATGATTTTTGGATATCTTCTTTATTTATCCCTGATGATATTCTTTGTGATATCTTTTGTGGAACTAATATTTTTAGATTATAAAAATTACCTAAATTTACCGAATAAGTCAATGCTCCTTCTTTTCTATATCTATTACACTTATTCTAATACTAAAAACTACTATAAACTAGTGGTGTTAGTCTTGGATTAATATTATTTTTCTGGATCATACTCCAATTCCATTAGTGATTTTTCTACATTTTTATATCCAAAAATAATTTCTAACCTCTTTTGAAGCTAATACTAATATATCTTTAATCTTTTTCCTGGTCTAGCATACTATAGCCCTCCTACGTTTTTCTTTATATTGATATAACGATTATCTTAATAGCTCAGTTTTTCCAATTGTCAGTCTCCCATATTATCTTTTGAATATGAGCTATTACTATACCTCTTCAATCTGTTAAAACTGTATCTAATAGTTCATCTGACTTTTTCTGTAGGTATTCTTTTGATACATTGTATTTTTGTAGTAGCTCTCTTCTCTGTTTTGGCTTATCTTCAGTTAAAGGAACATTTTCCCTCGAAAAGTTACACTATTTTTCTAATTTGTGTATATTCGATCATACGTACATAATTTATATCTAAATATACCTCATCTCCAATTACTGTTGAGCTAATTATAAATATTTTCTTTCATTATCAAAATTTATTAAAGAAAATTCTATATCACTTCATTAACTTTGTTCTTTATAGTATAATTTTTCACATCGAAGCCCTGATCGTCTCTACGTACAGGCTTTACTAGGGGCATACTATCTATAGCGCTAAAGTGGTAGTATATTAAAATATGAATTGTACATCTCTTCAAAAGCATTTCTATTGTTTATTTTATAATAACTATAAACTACCTATCAGAATTACTACAGTAGTTATGATTATTTTCCATTTCTTATCAAGTCATATATTATTACCTTTCGTATAAACACACTCTACGATGTTTATCTTACTACAGTAAATTGAATGTCTATATTTATTATATCACATTTTTATAAATAATATTTCAAGCTATATCTCGGGTCTGTAAAAACATCTTAGTTTGATAAGAGAGAGCGACTAATACTAGCTACTTCTTTTCTCATAGTATTTTATTAACTTAAAACTCATCTTTCTCTGTGTCAGTTTTTCCCATATTATCTTTTGAATATGAACTGTTACTATATCTCTTCAATCCGTCAGTACTGTATCTAATAGTTTATCGAGACTTTTCTTGTAGATATTCTTTTGAAATATTGTATTTTTCTAATAGTTCTGCTTTTGTTTTGTCATCAGTACTAGGAATATTTCTCCACGAAACTAACATAATTTATTAATTTTTGATTATCTACCTCATATCTAATTTATATCTAAGTATACTTCTTCAGAGATATAACTAGAGAAATTATTGAGATACTTTTTCATATCTAAATTATTCACTAATGAAATTTCCACTTTTATCTTTATCTGTATTAGTTTTATAATTTAGAGCTCCAATACTGTTCTGTTTTGATCCTAGTTAAAGGTACTATTTTGAGAGCATATTAGCATATTGTCCTAAGCGGTAGGACATTATAACAGAAAGTATACATCTCTTCAAATGCATTTCTATGTTTGCTTTAGTAATAACCATAGCACCCTCCTATCAGGATTACTACAGCTGTTATAAATATTTTCCATCTCTTCTTTTAACTGCACCTACTATTCTTTATTATAATAAATCATTTTGATTATTATAAAGCTTTTTAATAAAGTTATATGTGTTTGTGGATAATTCTATATCATCTATAGTACTAGGTTTACTAACCGGTCGATTATCTTTATCACTAATATACACGTAGTTGTTCAAATATTTTATCTTCTACTTTGTTAAGTGGTATATTCTTTTTAAATTCTTCAGCTCGGTTATAAGTACCATTTTCTAAATTATTATAATATTTATTTACTTGCTTCTAATAAAGCTAATGTTATCATTAGGCTTGATTATATTAACCGAATCCAAATCTGCTTTATAATCATCATTACCTATGCTGGAGATCGCCAGGCGCACTTGTTGTCATCACTAGCAGCCTGATATATCATTGGTTTTCACGCCCTCCTATTAAATCAGCGAAGCGTGGTCTTCTATACAAGTGGTAGACATTGTGATATATTGATGGGCAAAGTCTGTTTTACTCTTTGAAATGAATCTACTTGATTATTCCATAACTTGTTGAATTCTTTCTCTGTTAGAGTATGAATCAATGTGCAACCTCCATATTCTTTTTATAGTTTAGTCTATTATCATCTGAGACGGACTATAATCACCATGTTGTATTCTAACTTTCTATATTTTAAATAATTAATACTCTGAGTCTGTTAAATCACCATATAAACCCGACACTTTATCTTTAAAGCAAATTCCAGACTTGACTTTCCAGCTGACCAAAAGCAGCTGTATTATTCCACATAGTTTGATTCAATAAACTATTTTCCTCATGATCATAAACTAATCCACCTAGCAATCTTGTTAATACATAGTCTTTTTCGATCTTTTGATTCAGATCTTTATAAATATTCCTTTTTAAGCTTTTACAATTATTCTTGATGTTTTATCATCAAAACCATATTGAACTTTTAATGATTCCTTATATTTTTAGCTCATCTTGGGAATAGTCTCCCATTTACCTTCTATTATTTCCGTCCATTCCATATCTTCTCTGCTTGGTAGTGTGAAGGATTTTTGAGGCTGGATTCCAACTCCTATTAGCCAATACCATCCCTTGATCGACTGCATTCTTCAAACTTTCTATCTCTTGGAAGATACTTGGTGACTTCGCATTAAATGCTAATAGCTTTCTTAGTTTTTCTTCAGATCGTTCTGGATTTTTCTATAACTCGATATTTTGTCTTGTAGGTTGCTTACTTACGTAAATTGGGAGGATTTAGTGATAGATTCTCTTTAATAAAATTCTCATTTAAAAGTTATTTGGCTTTTATATCTTCTATTGACCTTTCTAATTCACTTTGTTTTTAATGAATACTATGCACTTCACCTGTATATGTATTTATATATTGTCTGATTAGATCTTTTGCTATTGCTTGGTCTAGTAATATACTACCTCTAATCACTGGAGTTAATACACTACTGCAATATGCTTTTGCACTATCGTATGTTACACCTTTTAAACTATTTGTTTGTAAAACAAAATTAGACAAGGCTCTTTCTATTTCTTCATAACTTGCTTTGCTTTGTCGTAAGACTCTTTTATACTATTCGTTTGGCTTTCGTGCCGAGCCTAATATCATATCTATACTCATACTATCACCCTACTATTTCTCTAGTTTTTGATACTTAATTTTAAGATCTGCCTCTTCATCTAGAAGAGTATTCTTTGTTTTTGCTAAATCTGCTTGTTCTTCACAATAATCTATATGTTCAATGTATCTATTATACTCTCTTCCGAACAAGCGCTGTAACTGTTGTTTTTAATCTATAACTTCGAGATTGTTCTTTATTATTTAAATCTTCTAATTGTTCAAATTCTTTCAACTTCTTTTTATTATCATCTAGCTGTTCTTCTAACAGTTGCCTTTTAATATATTCGTCTTTATTTTCCATTTATTAATCCTTTTAATATTTATTAATTAGCGCTAATATTAAATTGTAATTCTTTACTTATATCCTTATCCATAGCTTCGAATTCAGTTGCAACACTATGAATGTTGTTACACATACTTTGAATTACTTGTTGAACTTTTGACCAGTCGCTATTGCTGTATCAGCACTGCTTTGTGCATTGGCATTTCCAGCTACTGTAGTTTCTGTATCTTTTGTAACTGTTCTCATCATTTAAACCGTTACTAGCTACTATCAAGTCGGTTGTCGCCTCCTGAAGCTTTTCTCTACTACTTTGAAATAAATCCATATTAGCTCCTTTTATCTTTTACTTTTTATATTATACTATATATTATACTATTTATCAAAAATTTAATTTTTATTTTTAACATCTAAAATTAAATCTATGTTTTATCATCTATTTGATATATAAACAAAGAAAAGGTACAAATTAAAGTTTATACCTTTTCTTTTAATTCAAATAATAACTAAAATATACTATTTATTTTTCTTTTCTTATTCTTCTTTTGCAATCTTTACTAAGTGTTCATACTTCTTCTTCTGAAAAATAGTTTTTTTGCATCTTTCAGAATAATACTAATTCGGAATTTTCGATAAAATCTCTATCTTTTTCGTCCTGATTAGCTGTTGGCCAACTTCCCTGTTTCTGCTATATTTTCACTCATAAGCATCTCTATCTGATTTAAATGCTTTTTCCATTAGTTCTTTTGTTATTGGATGTATACGTCCCCAATGATACACCTCCACTTTCTTTTTCAAACGATATTTCATATTTTCCGTCTTCTTCATATATTATAAATTGATTTCCAACATGTATATTTGTTTTATTATAATTCTCTAGCTCATATTCTTTTTGGCCATCTTTTTATTTTCTAAGTAAACATTACTTCTAATGCATCTTTATCTGATTTTCTTGATTTTCTGCCAAACTTTCAGTTACATTATACCAAAATACTTTTTCCCCTATCCCATATAATTCGATATTCATCTCCATTTTTACAATATCATGATTCTTATATTTCTCTATTTCTATCATTGCTATTACAATACTCCTTTGTATACATTTCTATCTGTATAGTTACCTTTGTATAATTGATTTATTATCATACTTCGATGTAAAAAGCATATGACTATAGCCTATTTCTATTTAACACAATCAGTAGCTACAATATTTCCTGTTTCTATATCTCATTATACTTCGTCTACCGTAAAAGTCAGTAGCATAAATCTTACTTTATCTTTTGAAATAGACATATTTTCGTAAGGTGCATTTATCGGAAAACTGTTTTATTAGTTTCAACTCTCCATATTATGTTTTCATCATCGGATAATAAATATATTATCTATCATCGTCTCTGAAAAAGGAATAGCTAACAAAATTACTCTTCCCTTTCTTGTTTTTATTTCAGTTCTTATTTTATTATTTAATAATAATTTTCGTAAATATTTTTATCGTAACAATCTTTCATTTTTATAATCACCTATGAGTTATTCCATTAAATTAAATTATTCTTCACTTTATTTAGAAATAGAAGATATGACTTAAACAGAAAAACTAAAACTTATCTTCTCTTTTTAAAGAATAACTTTAAACTAGTCTAATTTATTTTCTTTTTGTTCTTTTTCTTTTTATTTCTTTCCTAAAGACACTAAGTGATTAAATTCTTCTTCTGAAAATAGTTTTATTTTCTTCAAAGATTTAAAAATATAAATTCTGGACGTTTTTCTAAAAACTCTCTTGTAGATTTATTTGGATCATCTGAAGGCCAAACCCCAGATTCAACATAACTTATTACTTTATCCATATCTTCAGAGGATTTAAGTGCTATTTCTTTGAGTTCTTTAGTTATTGGGTAAAATACTGGTTTTACAGTCTGCCCACCACAGTCTTTTTTCTATTCTTATTTCGTATTTTCCATTTTCTTTTATAAATAGTAAAACCATCACCTACATATGTCTTAACATCTGTTTTATTATAGTTTTCTAATTCACCTTCTTTTGGCCATCTCTTATTCTCTAGATAAAACATTACTTCTAATGCATCTTTATCTGATTTTCTTGATTTTCAACCAATTCTTCTGTTACATCAAAATCAAAAATTCTTTGCCTCTATTCCATACTATACGAAGGCCAAGCTCATCGTTAATTATAGAGTGTATTTAAATTTTTCAAAGTCCATAATTATTTTAACTCCTTTTAAACATTCGTTTAACCGTATATTCTCTGGGGATAAACTTTATTTACTTTCCCTTTTCCTATAACAACCTAACTACTTCTCCATACTATTAATCATAAATACACCAACATCTATAATTGGTAGTTTTGTAATTTTTCTAGTTCTTTTTATATATGGAAAATGCGTACATCCTAGTACAACAGCTTCTACTTTTAGTTTGTTCAAAATAATTAAATAGCACTTCAAAGTTAAAGTCCTTAACTATTTCCTCTGGGCTATTTTCTTCTTCTATAGCTTTTACCAGTTCTAACATAGATAACCCTAAAAACACGTAAACTTGGATTTGATACATATGATTGTTCTCAACACCTGTTAAACCATGTGAGTTTTTTGCCATTACAGCTAAATACTTATACTCTAAACCAAGGTTTCTATACATCTGCATAGGTGTTACTATTTTATATTGTGTTCAATAGCTAATCTATCAAAGTCTACTACTGAACTTAGTGAGTTACAATACACAAAGATAACTTCACAATTTTTCTTTTAATTGTTCTATTATTTCTACTATTATTTTTCTCTTTCACTATCATTTAATGATTGGAATGTTGTTTTGTTCAACTGGATTATTAGATATAGGCACTAAGACAATATCACTATAACCATATGAGTTTAATAAGTTTTCACCTAATTTAGAATCGATAGGGTGTTCCAGCCATAACCGCAATTTTCATACTTGCTCCTCCATTTAATAAATTTACTTTTATTACTATTTCTTTAATATACTACAAAATATATTTATAAAAAGTACATAAAAAACAAACCCCAAGATTAACTTGAGGTTTGAATTATATTTATTATTTTATATCAATTTTTTAATTGGTCATCTACGTAATCAAGATGTATTTTCATTCCATCTTCTATACCGTGACGTATTAATTCAACTGATAATTTGCTTTCGATTTGACTTTGGATAAATCGTTTAAGTGGACGAGCACCAAATTTCATATCGAATCCAGCAGTTGCTACCCAAGTAGAAACTTTTTCATCATAGTTAATTCAATATTTCTACTTGCAACACGTCTTACTAATTCATCAAGAAGTTTATTAGCAATTCCTTTTAATATTATCTTCGTTAATGGTTTAAAGATAATATATCATCCATACGGTTAAGTATTTCTGGTTTGAAGTATCCGTAAGTTGGTTAGTAACATTTTTACGAGTTCTTCAGAAATAACACCGTCTTTGACTTCTTCTAATAGTTCTAATGAACCGATGTTAGAAGTCATAATGATAATTGTATTTTTTTGAAGTCTACTACTACACCTTTAGAGATCAGTTAAAGTACCTTTCATCTAATAATTGTAGTAAGATGTTAAATACATCAGGGTGTGCTTTTCTATTTCGTCCATTAAGATAATGCTATATGGATTACGTCTTACACTTTCAGTAAGTTGTCCACCTTCTTCATAACCGATGTATCCCGGAGGTGCACCAATTAAACGGCTGACTGAGTGTTTTTCCATATATTCACTCATATCTATTCTAACGATATTGCGTTCATCATCAAATAAGTTATAGCAAAAGCTTTTGCAAGCTCAGTTTTACCTACACCAGTAGGTCCCTAAGAATAGGAAGCTACCATTGGTCTATTTGGATCGGCAATACCAGCGAGAACGTAATATTGCATTAGTTACACCTCAACAGCTTCATCTTGACCTATTACTTTTTCATGAATAGTATCAGCTAAGTTAAGAAGTTTTTCTTTTTCTGTTTCTACTAATCTAGTAACTGGGATACCTGTCATTTGACTTACGATAAAAGCCAATTTCATCTTCAGTTACTTCTTGTTTTAATAATTTATAATCTTCAAGTTTAGATTTTTCTTCTAATTCTTCTAACTCACGTTTTAATTTTGGTAGAGTTGAGTATTGTAGTTCTGAAGCTTTTTCTAAGTCGTAGCTATTTTGAGCTTGTTCTAACTCTACTTTAACTCTATCAATTTTTCACGAAGATTTTTAACCGCAGATAATTTTTTTCTTTTTCACTATCTACTTGTAATTGAAGTTTTGTTTTGTTCTTCTTTTTAGATTTGCTAATTCTTCTTTTTAAGTTTTCTAAACGACGTTGTGATACTTCGTCATCTTCACTACTAAAGCTTTTTCTTCGATTTCAGTTGCATTACTTTACGATTGATTGTATCTAACTCTGCTGGGTTAGATGAGTTTTCAGTTTTAATAGTAGCACAAGTTTCGATTCGATTAAGTCTATAGCTTTGTCTGGTAAGAATCTATCAGTAATATATCTGTTAGATAATTCTGCAGCTTCTACGATAGCACGGTCAGAAATTTTAACACCATGATAAACTTCGAATCTTTCTTTAAGACCACGTAGGATAGATATTGTATCTTCTACAGTTGGTTCTTTAACTAGAACTTTTTGAAACGACGTTCTAATGCAGAGTCTTTTTCAATATATTGACGATATTCGTTAAGTGTTTCGTAGCACCACTACGAGTGTAATTCACCACGAGCAAGCATTGGTTTTTAAAATGTTACCTGCATCCATAGCACCGTCAGTTTTACCTGCACCAACTAACATGGATTTCGTCAATACAGGATTATTTTACCTTCTTGTTCTTTAACTCTTTTAATACAGCTTTTTAATCTTTCTTCAAATTCACCACGATATTTAGCACCTGCGACTAAACTAGTAAGGTCTAATTCGAATACTGTTTTTATCTTTTTAGCTTTCTGGTACGTCACCACGAACAATACGTTGAGCTAAAGCTTCAACAATCGCAGTTTTACTACACCAGGTTCCCTGATTAATACTGGGTTATTTTTGTTTTTCTAGATAATATTCAATTACATTTCATTTCTTCATCACGACCAATTACTGGATCGATTTTACCTACGATGCGACTACTAAGTCACGTCCGTATTTTTCTAATACTTCAGTGGTGTTTTTCTGGATTTTTCATTCACTTCTTACCTCCTCTTATACCGTCTGATAACCTCAGTTACTTGTCAGTGTAGCAACTTTATCGACATATTTTTACTACTATTTTTACATAACTGCTAGAACTATATGTTCACAAAGATATAAATTTATCTTCATATTTATCTTTGTATTTGTTAGCTTCATTAATAAGGCATTTAAATCGTTACTAAGATAGCTAGCATAATTTATATTATCCCCTTCTACCCCACTTTACTTTTTGATATTTCGTATCTAATTCACGAAGTAAATTTTTCCTTATCAATATTAATTCTTCCTAAAAATATCACTATATAAGTTACTACCAGTAAGTGCGCTTTTATAAACATCTCACTCGTAATACTTTGACTTTTTCTCAATTGCAAATTCGGAAGATTTCGCTAAGATTTCTTTCACACCATTTGTAAAACTATTAATATCCATTGTAAATCTCTTTATTTTTAGTAGGTCTGCATGTCAAATTTATTTTTAATGTCAAATTATCTTTTGACCTATTTTTGACCTTAAATAGATTATAACATGTTTTGACCTTTTTGACAATAGTTTTTATTTTAAAAAATTTTTGAAAAAATAGCTATTATATCAATAACTATAATATATATATGTTAACTTAGATTAATAGAAACACTCTAATATTATTTAACATATATTATTTAAAAATATACATCCTGAAAATTTTTATTAGTTTACACTACTTTTTCAAATAAATATTAACTTAGTATATGCTTAAACACACCTGTTCCAATTGTATCTATATAGCAATTATAGATTCTAACAAGATATAAACTTTATTATAAAAACTATCGATAATTATAATTTCATGAAAACTAAATGCAAAACTCTTTGAATCTTATTTCATATGTTGTATTGTGGATATAGGAGGTAGCTTATGACAAAACAAAAATTAATCGTATAGTAGGCTCAATTGAGACGTTTATTGGGATTTTTGTATTTATTGCTCACATCCCACAAATTATTTCAAACTTACACGGTATTAAAGCTCAGCCTTCCAACCATTATTTGCAGCAGTTTCTGCCTAATTTGGGTTATCTATGGTTGGACAAAAGAACCTAAAAGACTGATTTTTAATTATTCCTAATGCTGACAGGTGTTGTATTAGGTGGACTAACGTTCCCTAACTTCTCTATAATAATAGAACTAACTAACCATCCCTAAAAAGGATGGTTGTGATTTTACATTTTATCCCTTAAATTATTAAGCTACAAATGTCATATACTATAGCGTACATAAACATGTGCTTATATTTTTTGTCTTAATTATTTTTATTTACAAATCCATTTTTCTAATAGTTCTTTGGTTACAGCTTCTATTCCTGAAGGTTTAGCATAGAAGTCTGCAAATTTTCTTAGTCCATGTTTTTTAGTTTACGAGCTTCTGCAAAGTCTATCATAGTTTCGACGATATTCTTTTTAATACTTCTTCATTTGATTTTGGAAACTCATTGTATCCAACGTTAGCTTCGTGTGGTAATCTTGGTTTAACTTTTTCTGTAGATTTTCTCCATCAATTACACCAACACTTAATCCACATAAGAATAATGCATTTTCTGGAATATTTAATAATTCAGAAATACCTTTTAGCAAATCCTCCTCACTCCACCACAAAATACTATACCATATCCTAATGATTCAGCATCGAAAGCATTTTGCATCGCAATACCAACATCCATAGAACCAATTAATAGAGGTTCATATTGATTAGAAATATCAAACTCTCCACCTTCAATATCAATGATAATTTATATTGCTGTAGTCTAGGCAATATATTAAGAATGTCTGCAGAACTTTCGATGAGTCCGCATTACCTGAGCTTGTTCTCTAATTAAATCAGCAATTTTTGTTTTGTTTCCTGTTGTAGCAATAATGCTGTAGTGTTGACCATTCATCCAGCTAGATAGTTTGTTTAGAACATTCGATAATTTTGATCCAAATGTTCTTTTGGTAGTTCATTACCTTTACAAAAACTTCTTCTTGTACGATGGTTCATCATTGTTTCTATTACTTTGTTCATACTTTACCTCCATGGTTAAATGAATTATTTGTTGTGTTGATAGTTATATTATAACGCGAAAAACTAAAAGGTTGAAAAAGGAAAATAGTGTTTACTTTATATAATTCCACTAATCTTTTTGAAAGAATACAATATCCATTCCAGCTTTTAATATGCTCTATCTTATCTATTCTTCTATAACCTAATTTTTTCATATAAATGGATGCTACCTTTTTCTTGTAGAATAGTATCTAATTCCCAATGGTTAGAACCATATAATTTTTCTAATTCTTTTTATAGCTAACTGAGCTAATCCTTGATTTCTATATGATGGCATAATCCATAAAGGAGCGATTCTTTTTCTACTTCCATCTTCTTTATCAACAACTCTTACTGCTCCCAACCTTGTTATTATCTTTTATAATAAAGAAATACTTCGTCCATGGTTGATTATATTTATTCAATATATTTTTCATAACTTTCCGTCGCTGGACTCATATCATAATCTTTATATTTTTCTAATAAATCTTTAAATGCCTCTACTTTCATTTTCCATATTTCTTTCATGTCACATTCAGTTGCTTTTTGCAATACTATGTTCATTCTTTTTCCTCAAACTTCCAATTTCAACTTCTTTAGAAAAATACGTTATAAAAATAAATATATTTTTAAAGAATAAGAACTAATAAAAATAATCACTATCATCAGTATTTTCGGCAATTTTTAGATGTTTATTATTATTTGATTTTTGTTAGCTGATATTTCTTTTTATATCTAATATCATATTTTTGCAACCCATCCTATTGCATCCTCTGGAGGATTATTTTCATCAATCCAAATAAACTCAATTCCTATTTCTTCTATATTTTTGTATTTTGTGAATCTAATTGCATTTATATGTAATTCAGCTAATCGTTCTGCTGTTAGTAATTCCTCTTTTTAATTCAAAAATTAATTCTTCTAAATATATTAAATTGCTTTTACATTTTTACTTTTTGATAGACTATTAATTTGTATTTTTTTCATACTCTATACTTTTTACTACTTTCTCTTTTAATATATCACATGAAAAATTTATTTTAATTCATTATCAAAAAATATTATTTAATAGATTTTCATATATATTATCTAAACTAACATCTGAAAATTTCAATAAGTCTATATCTTTACTTGTTCAATATGATTGAAATATTTTTGAGTATATTAATCATTTCCTTTATTTTTAATTTTTTTCTTCACTGTAAATTTCTGAACTTTTTCCCTAAATTTTTAATTAATTCATCAATATGAGTAGTTGGAATGTTTAATTTTTGGTTTGAATTTTTCAATATTTCAGGTGTATCACCTAAACCACAAATAGTTTTACTAATATTACTAATAGAGGAATTTAAATCAAGCTTTATAATTACTTGTAAAATTATTCATTATATTTTTCAATCTGATTATGTTGCTTAATTATTTCTTCTAGATATCTACGAAGTCTTATTAATTCTTTCTGACTTTCTGATAATACTGCATCTCTTAATCCCAAATTTATATTTTTACATTTGATAATTGACTAAAATTCACTATTTTCTACAGCACTCAAAAATGCATCTTTGAATGAAAGTATAAACAGCCGTAATATTTTTATTTTCTATATTTCACTTCATTTATATTTATAATTTCTTTCTCTAATGCCTTAGTCAATTTTAATAGTCTTTTAGTAGAGTAAAAACTCACTATAAGAAAAATCTTTATTATGCATTACTTTATTTCTACTTGATCGAATTATTTCTAAATCTTCTTTTGTAAGTTTAATATTATATTCATAAAATAATCTATCCCACAAAGATTTTTCACAGTTTTTTCTAAGATTCCTTTTTATCCTATTAATATCCGATTTTTGTTTCTTTAATTCAACTTTACATTCTTCTATTACTACTTCATTACTCCATTCTTCACTTTCATTAAATAAATAATTAATATAATTATAGAATGAGAACTCTTCTAATGCATTCTCTATATATTGTTTTTGATTAATACCTTTCTCTTTATGTGATTTTTTTCTATTTCTTCACTTATAGTTTTCTCAACCCATTCCCTTCATATGCTAGAATAACTGTTAAATATATAAACTGGCGAAGTATTCTTTCAAATTTCGAAATAATTACAGATACTTTATCACAAAAATATTTAGATGAATCATCATATATTGTGATAATTCGATAATTTTTTTCTATGTTTTTCCTTTTTATAGCATTTTTAATATCTTCAATTAATTTTTGCATTCTTTAAATTGTTTCCATTTTTAATAGTAGATATACTAAAAATAATATTATTACTTTTCTTTGAGCTTTTACTATATTAAAAATTATAGTTTATACCATTATAAAATATTTCATTATTTTTGATTTCAAATATACTACTAAAAATCACTCTTTAATTCTTCAACATTAATACTTTTTATTTTTATTTAAAAATAATAATTTTTAAAATCATTTTATACCCTTCTCTATATATTCATAACTTATATTAACTAAGTAGTTTAATATTGTTATTTAATTCAAATTAAATATACTATTTTTATCAAATATTATTCTGCTACAGATTATTAGATTATACGATTCATCATATTTATTATATTTTTCAACTTTTTTAATTTATATTTCCTCTCAAATAATAAAATTCCTAAAAATTATTAATATTTACTAATTTTAACTGTTACTTTTATTCGTACCACTGATAATTATATAAAATATTAAATGCCTTTTTCAATATTTTTATTTATTATATTAAAATTTTTATTTATATTTTTGTAAATCTATGTTATAATAATTATAGGGAAATATAATATATAATTTTTAAGGGTAATCTTCAAAGTATTATTCTTATTAGCAAGAAGACTTAGTTCCCCATTTAAACTAAGTCTTCTAATATTCTTTTATTTTTCTTACTTCATATTTATATTGCTATAAAATCATCTTTTTCTGCTGATTTCTATTTTCATAAACTTAACTATTTTTCCTTCTTCTTTGTATACTTTCACTGCGATAGCTACTCTTTCAAAAGTCTCGTTTTAGCTATATGAATATATGTCTCTAAACAATCTATAACCTAGTTTTTATTTACCGCAAAGGGCAAGTTCGTATAGTTCATATATATCCATCGAATCAAAAGTTCTCATGTGCTTTTATTATATCTACTAGTATATCATCACTGTGTTCTCTTTACTGCTTTTTCTAATCTATCATTACGAAACTCCCTGATTTTTCAATAGCGTATTTAAATCGTTCACGAGATACTCTTGAAAAAATCACTTATTGAGTGTTTTGTAGTCTAAATCATCGAATAGTTCATATCCTAATTTTTGATTTATTTCTTTTTTGCTGTTGCTATGACTTCTTCCTCACTTATACCACGTAAATCCCAGACACTTTTTGTAACTTGGATCCAGTACTTCACTATCTTTACCTTGTATCGCTTTTTCAATAATTCTTCTTTCATAATGTCTCCTTACCATTTGATAAAAACCTATTTATACTTTCTACTAATCACTTCTATCATTATATATTATTATACTTTTTCGCTAGCAAATATCTTATAATAAATATTTCTTTTCTTTATCTTCTTTCTCTACTGACACTATATTTATTTTTGTTTTATAATTAATTTGTAAAAGTTATAACTTGACAATATTTAGAAAGGAGGTCTAATATGTTTTTCAAAAGATAGAGTTACAGTCACTTAGAAAAAACATAATATATCACAAACAGCAATTGCCGAGCATCTTGGTGTTACTCGCTCAGCTTATAACGGCTGGGAAAAAGGTAAATTTATACCTAATAAAAACTTAGAAGAGTTAGCCGACTATTTTAATGTTGAGACTAGCTACTTTGAGTCAGAGTATGAAATAGTCAACAGATACTTGCTGACTAAATGATATTAACAAACAAAAACTTCTAAAAGTAGCCAATGAGTTATATTTTTCTCAGTTATATAAATACCGTGTCCATGCGGAATTATCTGCCGGTCTAGGTAACTACTATGATGAGAAATTATGAATTCGATACTGTTTATTTCAATAATGAATATGACTATGATATCGCCTCTTGGATAGACGGGGATTCTATGGAACCTAAGTATCATAATGGTGATGTAGCTCTTATTAAGAAAAAACTGGTTTTTGACTATGATGGCTTAATATACGCCGTAGTGTATAATGAAGAAACTTATATTAAAAAGTCTACATCGAAAAGATAAAAGTACGTTTAGTATCATTAAAATGATAAATACGATGATATTATCGCCCCTATCGATGAAGTAAGGATAGTAGGATTAGTCACTAAAAGCTTTAGACCTATTAGTGAGGTGTAGCTATGGGAATTATCGATTACACATTAGAACCTCATTCTGATATTGCTTTTATCGATATGAAGTCTTTTTACGCTAGTGTTGAGTGTGGGAGCAATGGCTTCAAAATCCCTGACTACTTCACTTTGTGTTATGAGTCGTGCTGATAACTGTAACGGTCTAATACTTGCGAGTTCCCCTGTTTTCAAAGAAGTATTCGGCAAAAATAATGTTGGGCGTAGCTACGACCTACCTTTTAATATTAAGGATAGAAGTTTTTCTTATTGCAATGCTAGACGTTTTGGTATGAAAATTACCCCTGAATATATTCGACACGTAGAGTCTTGGGCGAAAAAGACACTTATAGTTCCTCCTAGAATGAACTTGTATATTGAAAAGAACATTCAGATATTAAATGTTCTAAAGACTATGTTCCTGATGAGGGATATTCACCCTACTCTATTGATGAAGGGTTTATCGATTTAACACAATCATTAAACTATTTTTGTAAAAAGATATCTAAGTCTAGACGTGAAAAATTAGATAGTATTTGCGCAAAAATTCAGCATGATATTTGGAAAAACTGGTGTTTTCTCTACTATTGGTATGAGTAATGCTAATCCTTGCTTGCCAAGTTAGCGCTTGATAATGAAGCCAAAAACTAAAGACTATGCGAGCTAATTGGTCTTATAGAAGATGTTGAAACTAAAGTTTGGAATATAAAATCTCACTGATTTTTGGGGAATTGGTTCAAGAACTGAAAAGATTAGCCATTAAAAATATATTCTATACGTGATTTAGCAAAGTGCTAATCCCGATATTCTTAAAAAGGAATTTGGTATTATTGACGTACAACTTTGGTTTCACGCTAATGGTGTTGATGAAAGCAGCTCTTCTGTTCCTTATAAACCAAAAATCAAAAAGGTCTAGGAAATTCGCAAGTTTTACCTAAAAGATTACACCATTAAGTCGCAAATAGAACTAGTATTATCTGAAATGGCTGAACAAGTAGCTATAAGATTAAGACGCGCTAAAAAGAAAGCTAAGTCAGAGCTATATAACTATTAGTTATAGTCGCATAGAAGAGAAAAAGACCTCTTGTTTGCATCTCAAAAAATTAAACCTACTCAAAAATACAAAACAACTAACAGATTACGTAATAGCACTATTCAGAAAGAAATATACAGGAGGCGCTGTTCGTTCTATCGCTGTAAGATATGATAATTTAGTCGATGATAACATAACTATTATTTCTTTTTGATGATATAGCAATAGAAAAACAGGAAAATCGATAAGACTCTTGATTCTATTCGTGATAAATACGGCTTTTTAGCTATTCAAAATGGTAGTATCTTAATGGAAGGATCTCGTGTTAAAGAACGAAGTAAATTAGTTGGTGGTCATGCTGGTGGTATGGATGGGATATCATGATTAATAGAAGCTACCTACCCTATAAATCAGCTAGACAATATGTAGATCGTGGCATGGCAAAATGGATGGGATTTTTATTTCAGAACATACTACAGCTATTAACACTCAAGGTAACACTATAGACTTTTTCTATAAATATGGATATAGCTGAAAAACGTTTATTATTAAATCAGCTATTTTTCTTTAAAGGTTTAGCTTATTTATATACTACTAAAACAAATAGTCCATTTTTGAGGAAAAAGTAACCGATCTGCCAAAATGACTATATTTACTTCACAACAAAAAGATACTATTATTCAAATCGACATAAAAGATATATTAAAGTTTCAATCGCAGAGGAATTAGACTATGAATAAATTAAATCAACATGAGGTCCAATTTGATTATTTCAGTAGTAACTATGATAAATTCGAAAAAGATTTCTATAAGTATTCTGCCTTAAACATTCCCTTAACATTCCTAACAGATAATATTTTGAGTTTAATGATGAATAACAATAGCAACTTTTTCAGATTAGCTGCTGAATAAATCAAAAGATAAAAGAGATCGTTACTTTTTCTTCAAAGTAAATACTCCACAAGAAAAATAATACATAAGGATTTTTAAAATATATTGGACATAAATATCAACTACAAAAAATAAAAAAGTGCATCTTATGAGATAGTTGACCGACTCCAAAAAGTTAGACCAAAAAATCTAACTTTTTGGAGGTCGGTATTTTTATCGTCAAAATACACATTTGAATTTAAAATGAAAGTAGTACTAGAGTACCTAAATGGAGGTATTGGATACATACCATTAGCGAAAAAGTATGGTATAAAATCATAATAATATTGAAATTTGGGTTGCCAAATATAAGAAATATGGAGATGAAAGCCTTACGTCGCTCAAGATGAAGAATATTCTTTTCGAAAAAGATATTTGTTGTGCAGAATTATACTTAACAAGTAAACTCTCATACAGTGACATAGCTTTACAAGAAGGTATAAACAATCCAGCACTTATTTGTAATCTAGTTAATCGCTTTTAGAGTAGCTGGTCCTGATGCACTGAGAAAACGAAGGAAAGGTCGGAAAAATTTCAATGGCTAAATCAACTAAAAAGTTAAGTAATAAAACAAATGTCAAACCACAAATGATAATATATCTAAAGAATATGTAAAAGAATTAGAAGATCAATTACTACAACTCAGGATAGAAAATGCATTTTAAAAAGAAGCAAGAGATTGCGTTTAGTGGAAGAAGCAGAAATGAAAAGAAGGCGCGAATTATAAGCAGTCTCCGAGGAAAAATTCATACTTAAAGACCTTCTTTCATATGCGAAAAATGCCAAAAGCAACATATATAGTGTACTGGCAGAAGAGATTCGATAAAGGTTAATCCAGATAAAGAAATTGAAGAGAAAATATTAGAAATAAGAAGAATAACAAAGATTATGGTTATAGACGTATATATGGATAGCGTTACGTAATCTTTAGGAATATTATAAACAAAAAGAAAGTTCATGGAACAACATATAATAGTTATAGAGAACTGAAATTAGCTATTGAAAAATATATAAAAATATTATAATGAAGAGAGAATAAAAAGAAACTAGGATGGTTAAGTCCTAAGCAATATAGAATAAAAACATATGACTGTATAAATATAAAAGATAGCGTAGCAGTCATTACAACTACTATGCTATCTAAGTTTAACTTTTAGGTCTCGATCAGATTTTTAATTTCTACTGTCTTAAAAATTTTTAATCTTCAGGTGCACAAAATATGCATTTACCTCCTACATATCTTTTTGATTATCAAAGATAATCGACATCCAAACTCAAATTTTACTACTATAATTATTTTCAACAAGGTTAAGATAATTATCTTCAATATAGTCTGTGTCAAAATCATCTATGTATCGATCACAAATTCTAAAATCAAATCATGATGAATAACCTCCAAAAGATTTTTCATATTTATTATCTTGTTTTTTAAGTATATCCTGTTATTCTTAACAATTTCTCTGTCGATTAATCTTTCTATTTCAATCATTAATAGAACCATTAATATAGTTTTTATAGGTGGTGACGTAATAATTTCTCTTTTGTGTCGTCATCTCTACCCAATAATCATAAGAATCACGATTTAATGATATATCGAATTCTAAATTATAAAAATATAAATTTTTCATCAACTACATCCGAATATACATTATTAATTTTATTAAAAATCACATGATTTGATTTCTACATCATCAACTCCTTCTGTACTCCAAGTCTAAATAATCTAAATACGCACTATAATTCTCTTCAATTTCTGAAGTGACTGTATCTTCCAATTTATCAAGAATTCTATCAATATAAGATTCATCGTCTCTATTTAATTCAACAAAAACATCAATTTCATCTTTCACAAAAATATTTCTGATATTTCTTCTGAAACATCTTTTAATGTCATGAAATTTATTTCAGCTATCTGGATTATCAGTAATAAATTCATCTAATAAATAGCTATTTATTTCATAGACCCATCTTCGCTTTTATCCACCAATCATCTTTTTCATCATTTGTAATAATATAATATTTTCTACTTTCATGCTTCTGGTAATTCTAAAATTTGTTTCAAACAATTAAATCACCAAATTTATCTATTCCTTCTTTTTAAAATCTTCAAACCCTGGTGGTATTTTATATTTATATCTTAATTCACACTCTGATATAATTTCTAGCGAAACTTTGTATAGTAATTTATCACCAATCATTATATTTTAATGAATGAGTCTTATAGTAAATCTGTCCACTCATTTTTGAAAAATTCACCTTCTACACCAATGTTATCTTTATAGGTTTGAATTAATGTTTTAATTCATTTAATTTACTCTTCAAATCATTTGAAAAACTTCACCATCTATATAGTGACTATCTATGTGAATTCTTTAAGGCATTTTTCTATTTCTTTCAGCATTACTAATTATTTCAGATAAATTTTCTTTTCAAAAAGTTTTTATATCTTTTTCGTCGCTTTCTCCAAATACTTTCTAAGTTTATTTTTCTCATGTTACTCTATAAACTTGATTTTGGAATCCAAATCATTGATTCAAAAATTCTGAAGCAAATCCAATATATACAAACTAGTGTGGAAAGAAAATCTTGATAAATCAAGCAAAAACATTTGTATCTAATATTATTTTTGTTGTTTCTTTGTTTAATAATTTTTAATTTTTCTATTTCCATATATCTCCTTTTATAATAATTTTAAAATCTTACGGTATAAGTGTTTTTACTAATATTACCTTCCTTTTCTTTCCAAATACTTCTCAATATCAAATAAATTTCTCTACCATAATCTTAAAGTAATCTATAATTTTTATGCTTAGTACTATCAATTTTATCTGAATAAAAGGGATTGAACCTCTAATTTCTAAAAATACATTTTCCACCATCTATTACTTTTATCTCATCTCTACTTATTAGTTCTTTTCTCCGTCTTTTTGATAGTTAAGTCCAAATGATTTTGATTGGATCTAGCTCTGATGTGTTGCGAAGGTCAATGGTTTTCTTTACCTAGGTTCTCAGATAGTTCTTTGAAAGTTGCTCCCTCTTTTACCACCTAAAAGAGATAATTCACTATCACAGTTACCAATAATAGTATCTGCATTGTCTTTTTATAGATTGCTTTAAATTGTGATTTTGCTTTGTAGAATAATACTATGCTGATATTTTTCTACTTCTAATTATGTAGATTAACTTTTCAAATCTTGAAAATAAGCCCAATATTGGTAAACTTATCAAGTAGACATCTAATGTATTGGTAATCGTCCGCCATATTCATCATCTATCTTATCATAAAGTAGATTAAATAGTTGAGAGTACATAATTGTCACAACAGAGTTAAAAAGGTATCATCTATATCTGAGATAATAACTAATAATACTGTCTTTCTCATCTCCTTAGTGCATCAGTTCTAATTCATCTCTACTCATTAAGTTTCTAAGTTCTTCGATACCAAATGGTGCAGCCTTTGCTCCCCATGAAATTAAAATAGATTTTGCTGTTTTTCCAGCAAACTAATTTATATTTTTATATTGCTAACAGTAAAATTATTTTTGGTTCTTTTTCTTCTAAAACTTCAAACATTAGATCGATTGCATTTTTAAAGTTTTCATCATCTTCCTAACTCACTCATCAATCATCTCAAGTAAGGTGTTAAAATTCTTTTTCCTCTTTAGGAATTTCATAGTAAATATACCTAATAAGTGCTTGATAGTATAACTTTTCAGACTTTATCCAAAAATCTTTTCCAGACTTTTCTCATCACCTTTTGTATTGGCAATAATCGCCTGAACAAGTTTTTAATATATCTTTCTCACTTCTAAGATATACAAAGGATTGTACTTCATAGATTTTAAGTTGATAGTATTTAAGATTTTTATTTCATATCCATTATCTTAAAGCATCTTTTCACACTCAAGTATTATCGTTCCTTGGATTGGTTAAACAATAGCTAGAGTGCATCTGCATTAAATTTAGCTTTACATAAAATCTAATTTTACCACTTCCAGTACCACCAACTATAAGGTCATTTTTATTTCATGCATATTTAGGATTAGATAATCTACCATTCATCATAAGTCGTTCAGTATTAGTAAGTAATATATTATTTTCAAACTTCTCATCTACATAAGGTTCAATATCTTTTGCATTTTCCCATCTAGCTGAACCATATTCCTTTCTTTCCTAAACTTCTTAGCTCCTTTTTGAGTAAATTACTAACTTTATTACTACTACAAAAAATCATTTCTATAGATATATTAATTATATCAAAACTTGTCAAAAATCTCATCTCATTTAATTCTAATATGACATGAAATATTCTATCAAACATCCCCCACTATAACTATTAAGATAACTAGAAAAGATATTTCCTAAATATGAGATAGGGTGTATTTCGTTTATGTAATATCATCAATATCACTGTAATTGACATATAAATTATTTTCTATCTATAATTTCTAAAAAGTGATTGTTTTTATTCTGCAAAGAAAGTTCTAAAATTATTTTCTTTCAATTTTTAGGATTTACTCTATATGATAAAAACGATGATTTTTGAATTTAATGATGAATAACAATAGCAACTTTTTTTCAGATTAGTCGTATGAATAAATCAAAAGATAAAGAGATCATTACTTTTTCTTCAAAGTAAATACCCCACAAGAAAATAATACAGTAAGGATTTTTAAATATATTGGACATAAATATCAATCATTAAAA
>BNJU01002163.1_pt1 | contig 49713 bp, 71 predicted proteins | sample 8539281 | NCBI WGS metagenome assembly BNJU01 (sample SAMD00202456, study PRJDB9452) | human saliva metagenome | isolation source: human saliva | place: Japan | reverse complement strand
TCTGCCGTGAGGAACTGTCCGATCTGGGCTTTCCAGGCGTGCCAGGCTTCTCCGCGCGCGCCTGCAATGGCGTTTCGCCGATCTCAACCCTGCGTGGCAATAGATGGGCGATTGCGCCTTGTACGAGTGCAACGTGATGCACGTCCACTTCCACGCTTGACCTTCAAGGACTTGAGGTCTTTGGGGTGAGAGAATGTGGTGAGGACTCATCGGGCATGCCTCATCAAGGTAGCGGCGCTTGTTGGAGGCTGCCGCGTCCACCTGCGTTACTACGAAGATGTGGACGTTATTCCGCGATCGCGCGTGATCTTTCAGTGGTCATCGAATTTATCGGAAGATGACCTCGAGCTGATGACATATGGGTGTCGTGCCTGTCAGCGTCGGAGCATGTCGATTGCTGATGTGCGCCAGTATGTTCGCTCCAGACGCGGTAGAGCGCGATATTTCGAGTTCGTGCTGCGGGCAGGATGGCGGTGCGGGAAGAAGCGCAGATTCTTGAACTGCGTCGTGAGTTCTTGCGGACGAGTCTCATGCTGACGTGCGGTCAAGGGTGGGGGTGTCCGGAAGCTGGGCGTCTGGATGCTGCGGCTGCGCTTTCTCGCTGAGCGTCTGAAAGCCTGGTCGTAACGCCTTCATGGTCTAGTGGGGCGGGTTCATGCCTGCTCGAATCCCTGCCCGCGCTAGGGGCTGAGCCGCTTGCATTCGAGTATGGGTGCGGCGCCACTCTCAGTCGCTGCGGATTCCGGTAAGGGGACTGTGCGTTACGGAATGTGCCGTCTCCTGCTCGACGAGGGTGCCAGTTTCTCCCAGGAAGGTCTCCCGTGCCACGCTGCTTCCGCGACGACGAGTCAGGGGAAGATGGTAGAAGAGGTCAGGGTGGTGGTGGTCGAGGACATGCGGCTCGACACTTTTCAGTCGCTCCCCGTGCAACAACGTGGGCAAAACGGTCGAACAGGGTGTAAGGCCGGTTCGAAGATTGCTGTTTGGCGCGCGCCCCGGGTGGCTGAGGTGAGGTGTCGGTGTCCGCCAGGACCACGGTGCTCGGAGACTCTCACCGGCCGGCGTCAACGTCCCAGGACGATGGGCGAAGGAGAAATAGTTTCCCGGAGGGTGTCGGATAGGCCCTCGTGAGGTATCCCAGGCGGCCCGCGCGCCTGCCGTGAAAATTGGAGAAGTTGCAGCGCCGGTCGTCGCCTCTCGATCCTGCGCGGAGGTGAGTCACCGCGCATCGGGAGAATCAGTTTGGGGGTCGGTCGTCGCTGCTCCCCGATGTGGATGGTCGAGGAGGAAGAGCAGGCGTGATGAATGCGGCTTCGATGAAGCTGAAGGCGGCAGCTATGACCGGAAACGTCTGGTTGCTTCCGTGGGCAACCCTTATTGACGAGGGCGAGGTTCCCAGGTGATGAGGACCACGCTTGCGGATCGCAGCTCCGGCGTGGGAGGGATCCAGAGCACTCCCCAGGGACTTGATACGGATATCGCGCTGCCGCTGCAAAGTTGACGAGGGCTGGCGAATGTTGGCGTCTGGTAAAACGCTTGGGTCCGCGAGTGAACCCGGTGTGAGGCCTTGAACCTTTCCTGCCGGGGCGCATTCGATGTCGTACTTTCCAGTCGCTGGGCTGTCAGCGGGATGTTGCGCCGATTGCGGTCAACGTAAGGGTATCCGGGCACGCGCATGCGCTCACCGGCGTTGTCGGTGGTGCCAATACAGACGTTGAAGCGGCGCGAGCCGCGATGGTCAAGGCCGGTTTCCGCTGGTTGGGACCGACCAGAATGTGCCGCGCGGAATCGATAAAGGAGGGCCTCGCCACGAGCACGTGGGTGGTCTGGTCCGTGTCGTGCGGAAGGCTGGGGAGTGGTGTGCGGTGGCTCGCCGGGACTCGGCTGCAAAAAGTGTAACAAGCATCACTATGTTCTGGGGCGTTTCGTTCGTCCAATCTGAGTAACTGTGAAAGTCTGCGACTATCTCCCATCTGTTAGGTTTGCTGAACAGGTCACGTGGTCACGCTGATGTGAATCGAGTCATGCTCAAAGGGGTGCTTCATGCTGTCCGACCGACACCGACTCGGTCCAAAACCCCTCAAACAGCTGCCCTCGGAAGCTGGCGAAGATTACAGCCGACATCATCGGCTATCGAGGACAACAGCATCCAGGATGCTCAGCCTACGCGCTATGTCGGAGGGGATGGTCGCCTGGGGAGCCGCTGGAACTTCGCGATCAGTCAGGCACTTGGGTCGTGTTGCTGACGCTGGGGAACGCGTCGACGACTCCTCGCTCTTCGCCTTCGTCGAGGCGACCTCCTCGAGACCTGGCCGTCGTGCCCCGCACAACCCGTCCTTCCTTAACCTTCTCGCGTTCGACCCTGGATATCCTGTACTGACTACGACGTCGACAGCAAACTCGCTCGGCTGCCGCAGGAGATCGCGAAATCAGCGTGCCTCGAGGAAGAGACGGGCGCGCGGCTACAGGCCACTCGGCGAACTCGAGTACCTCTTCTCCGACGAGGAGACCTGTTCCCCGTCGAACCGCAGCGCAGCTACCACGAATCGGGCCTTCTTTCTCGAGTGGGAGGCGTGCGCACAGAGCCTGCTGCACCTGGTGTCCGCCCAAACGCGCGGGTCAATACGCCCGCCAGTCCCGGTAACTTCGTGTCCGGCGTCGTCAGATGGTTCGCAGGAGATTGAATTCTGCGTGGACGCCTGGATGCGCCGACCAGATGGTCGCTCGCCAGGTAGGTGCTGCGCGAGTCGCCCACTCCTGGCGATACGTCTCTTTCTCGCGGGAAATCGCGGTCGGTCAGGCGGGTCGGACGCCCACTTCGCCGCCTCGACCAGGACGGTGTCAACCAGTTCTCGGCGGATCCAGGCCTGACGGAATTGGCCCTGAAAAGTCATCGGCAGTTCCTGTCGCATGCCTTCCCTCACCGCGTTTGTAGCACGCGGTCCCCACGTCCTTCCTGCGCCTCGTGCCGCAGGGGCACCCACGGCGGGCCTGCTGGGGCATTGTAACCGTTCCGTCCTCAATGCGCGTGCCCTGGGATAGCCAAACGGTGACGACTCGATGTTCCGTGACGCGAACACCGAGCCTGCAATGGGCGAGCTGCTGAACGACTCCCAAACGGTCGAGCACGCAGCCCGGCAGTTCCGCGGCGTCCACCTGCGCTGGCGGTATCGCTGTCGCGGCCACGCGTCGGCCTGACCGGTGGGCATGGCCGACTTATGCGCGTGAGCGCAGATCGACAACGACACCTCGCAGACTCCCCGACCTCGATCGGCGGCTCACCGCTGAAGCCGCCGGCGAACTTCTCCGCCAACTTGCCCGGACTACGAGGCGAAGGGTGTATTCCCCTGGGCCTCATCAGTTCGTGGGCGTCTCACCTGGTCGCGCTTTCGGGGACGTGCACACCTGCGCGACGACACAGCGACTCGCTGTTCCGGGTGAGCTATTCCGACCACTACTTCACATCGGCTAACGACACGTGCTGACCTCTGTTTGAGTCCGGGGCGGTGTCGCGATGATGGTCCTCGGGCGGGTGAAACGCTCACTAGTAAAGGCAGCTTGGCCCGTTCGAGTCGGCCGCGCGGCACTGGCAGCCAGGGGCGCAGGGTCTTGCCCTCCGCTGAAGCGCGGCGCGCGTTTACTATTCAACGAGCATCCGCGGTCAGTGACGTCACGCTCGCCGTTGCGACGCGGCGCGACCCACAACGCCCGATGATCGCAGAGCAACACCGACAGTCAGTGCGAGGACGGGCATCAGGGAACGCTCGGTGGGCTCCCCTCCTCCGCTGCGCAGAGAGCGCGGGCCGCGGTCGAAAGAAGGAGGCGGCGGTGTCGACGCGGAGGCGTCGAGACGCCAGGCCGACGCGCTCACGTTGCCCGTCACGCCGTGCCATACGGCGGTGCTCGCATCGTTCTTCGTGGACGACGAAAAGATGCAAATCTACGCCGTCCGGTCTCGACGACAACTGAATCGTGAGCGGCCGGTCGCCGGCTCGATCAGTGGTTTCCGGCGGAAAAACCCTCCTTGGTCGGGTAATCGACTCGAAGTGGGGACACCCCGCCGTCGTCGACCGGAACGAACTCGGCACCCGCATCCCTCGAGGTTCCGTAAAACGCTGCCCCGCCCGTATCCACCCAGCAGGGAGGAGAAGTCGCCTGCGTGGCGGTGCTTATCGACTGACACTGCTCACCGATCGGTGGCGATCCGTCGTGGGGTCTGATGAGTCGCGCTCGCCCGGCGTCATCTCGTAGACCTCGACGGTGAATCTGCGTCGGCGCGATCCGCACATACTGCCAACAGCGCCGCCACCGTCGGGGCGGAAGCTGATTCGGGCAACGCTCGTGAGCATTCAGCCTCGTCCTCAGCGCGCAGCGCAGCACAGAGATCTTCTCCGGGCGAATCTTACACCCAGCGGCAAACGTAAAACGCGGTGAAAGCGCCGCGCCAGCTTTTATGCCGCGTCTAATGGTACCGTGATTACCCCGGCAAACGCGGTGGTGGTCGGTGACCAGCCTGGATCAGCGCCGCCTCCATACCGTGCGGTGACCGGACTTCCAGGAAATCACGCAGCGTCGCGTGCCCTTCCAACGTAAATTACGCGTGAACAGTCTGCCCTCGCGGATGCATCAGATGACTGCTCGACCGGGCGCGCTGGTTCCACGGGAACCGCGCCGATCTTCTTAACGAACCAACCCAGCACCAGGCGCCGACGACGGAATCCTTCACCAGGAACGAGAACGTGCGTCCGGACACATAAATCGCCAGCGAAGAACGCGTCCCCAATTCGAAAGTGTGCGGGCGCCGATGGGCGGTGGCCCTTGTCCGGAGGGGCTGCGTGGACGAAGCTACCACCGAAATGGACAGATACGCGGACGCAGGTGGAGATGATAGCCATGAAGACGCTGGTACGCCAGCTGGAATGATCTGCGATGGGTTGATTGGTCCATCTCTCCCGCAACAGGGTCAAAACCGTGATGTAGGTGCCCCGGCCACAGCGTATTCGGCACTTCCCTCGCGCACCGCCGCGGTCTCCACGCACACAGCGAAGTTCTGCGCTCGCCCTCGCCGATGTCGCTCGTCGTGGCCGCGCCCTGCGACCAGGGATTCCACACGATCGATCGAGCCCGGCGTTCTTGTCCTGATGATGCCGCCGGCGGCTTCCGGGTCGACGACCCTGGACCTGCTGCTGGGTGGAGGTGTCAGACGCGGTCGGTCGGGCCGATGAAGGTGCACGTCGCCGGTCTGGGTGGCGTAGCGCTCTCCGGACCTTGTCGTAGTAGCGCTCGCCGTCGGGCCCTCCGCGTCCGTCCTTACGTCGCCGACGTGCAGGTGAGTGTGCAGGGCGACTCCGATGGCGAGGGTGGTGCATCCTCGTTTGTGGTGGGGTCACGTTCAGCTCCCGGCGGCGATGTCGAGCGCGCGCAGAAGGAGTGCGGATGAGGACAGAGGTTTCGCCCGTGTGGTGCAGCTCGAAGGAGAACGAGGCCGGGGCGTCGTTCGCGGGCTGGGTGCTTCCAGGCGTCCAGGGACTCGTGCGGGCGAAACCGTGGGCACCCGCTCTTTGGCCGGGCCTCGTTGGGGAATCGGTGGGGCTGCCGAACCAGGGGCAAGCACAGGGGATGCCGCCACGGATCGCCTTCGTGCCGTCCAGCACCGCGCGGGAGGAAAGCCACAGGGACATCCGGGTGACCGTGGGACGCCACGACAACAGTGTGTGCGCCGAAGGGGTGACAAGGGACGAGGCCGTGAAACGTCTGCACTGAGCGTGGCGATGTCAGTCATACAAAGCCAGTTAACGCCATTGCTTGTCGAACGAGCAAATAGACCGGCCGATGGCCCTCGTATCTCCGCCGCGTGTCCACGACGTGGTGGAATTCGCTAACACGAGGATCGCGTTGCCCTTGTTCGCCGATATTCTTGAGGACGTATGTGCGTGAAATCGGTTCGGAAGCCGGTCGTGTTTGCGGCGTCTTCGCCCCTCACGCATAAATCTGTATCCACATTTGAGAGTCCACATGTCCACGCGTCCCGACCTGCGAAATGTCGCCATCGTCGCACACGTCGATCGCTGGCAAAGACCACGCTGGTTGACGCAATGCTCTCAACGGTCGGAGCATTCTCCAGGCGCGACACGGTCGAGAAGACCGGCGAGCGCGTCATGACTCAGCGACCTCGAGCGCGAGAAGGGCATCACCATTCTCGCTAAAGAACTCTCGCCGTCCACTATCGCGGCCCCGCGGCATGGGCTCTCGGCCTGGAAAAACGGCGTCACCATCAACGTCATCGACACCCCGGCCACGCCGACTTCGGTGGCGGGTCGAGCGAGCCTGTCGATGGTTGACGATTGTTGTCCTCATGGTCGTGTCTCGGTCGCTCCCACTGGACCCGCTACGTGCTGCGCAAGGCCCTCCAGGCCCACCTGCCCGTCATCGTCGTCGTCAACAAGGTTGACCGCCCCGACTCGCGTATCGGAGGTCGTCTCGGACGACCGACCTGCTCCTGTCGCTGGGTGAGGGACCTCGGACAAGGGGCATCGACATTGACGTGGACTCCCTCATGGACGTTCCCGTCGTCTACGCCTCCGCTAAAGGCGGCAAGTGCTCGCTGGAAAACCCGGGGACGGCCAGCTGCCCACCGGGAACCTCGAGGCCCCTGTTCGAGACCATCCTGAACCACATCCCCGGCCCCTCACCGGCGAGGACATGCCGCTGCAGGCCACGTCACCAACCTCGACGCTTCGCCGTTCCTGGGCCCGTCTCGCCCTGCTTCGCATCCACAACGGCACCCTGAAGAGAGGCGCCGACGTGAGACCTGGCGCGCCACGACGGCACCATCAGCGCGTCCACTCTCCGAGCTGCTGGCCACCGCCTCGAGCGCGTGTCCACCGACTCCGCCGCCCCCGGTGACATCGTCGCCGTCGCCGGCATCGAGGACATCATGATCGGCGAGTCCCTCGTCGACCTCGAGACCGCGTCCTCCGCTCACATCACGGTGGACGACCGGCCATCTCCATGACATCGGCATCAACTTACCTCGCCCCATGGCGGCCGCGTCAAGAGTGCTAGGTACTGGCCCGCCAGGTCAGGACCGCCTCGACCGCGAAGCTCATCGGCAACGTCTCTGAAGGTTCTGCCACCGAGCGCCCCGACGCCTGGGAGGTCCAGGGCCGTGGCGAGCTCGCCCTGGCGATCCTGGTGGAGCAGATGCGCCGTGAGCGATTCGAGCTCACCGTCGGCAAGCCGCGAGGTTGTCCTGCAAGGAGATCGACGGCGTCCTCAGCGAGCCCATGGAGCGCATGACGATCGACATCCCGAGGGATACCTCAGCGCGCCGTCACGCAGCTCGTGGCCGCCCACAGGAACGCATGGAGACCATGGCGAACCACGGTTCGGGCTGGATCCGCCTCGAGTTCGTGGTCCCCGCCCGTGGCCTCATCGGCTTCCGTACGCGCTCCTCACCGAGAACGCGCGGCACCGGCATCGCCTCGTCCATCTCCGAGGGCTACGCCCCCGCTGGCGCTACCATCGAGCAGCGCCTCACCGGCTCATCGTCGCCGACCGCGGCAGGCCACCCCCGTACGCGATGACGAACCTGCGGGCAGCGGCTCGCTTCATCGTCGAGCCCTCCTCCGGGGTCTACGAGGGGCGGGTCGTGGGCGAAAAACCCGCGCGGCGAGGACGCTGGACGTGAACATCTGCCGCAGAAGAAGCAGACGGGCACGCGCAGCGCGACCGCCGACGATGTACGAGTCGCTGACACCCTCGCGCAAGCTGACCACTCGAGTCCCTCGGTTCGTGACCAACGACGGTGCGTCGAGTCACGCCCGGGCCGTGCGCGTGCGCAAGTCGTCCTGGACGCCCAGGGCGCTTCAAGATCGCCGCTCGCGAGCGCCGCCAACCGCTGGGCTCGCGCCTTCCTCGCCGCTGAGATGGCGGGCGGGGAAGACGCGCTGCCGTCGACCATCATTGCGGGCATCACGCAGGCTCAGCCCACGCCTCGTCGCGACCGTGACGTGCGTGGGGGCGCCTCAGAGCCTCTCCCAGTGCGTCGTGCCGGCGCCCGTCTGCCGGGCGGTAGCGGATGACGATCCTCGCCGACCGCAAAAGCTCATCCACGGCAGCTGGGGTGCGCCAGGCGCGCGTGTGAGAAATTTCCTCGCGCGCCCCTTCGCCACGATGGGGCTGGAATTGGCGTGTTTTCGCCGCTTTGTGGCGGTGTAGAGACGCGGGGTGACTGCGGGCTACTCATACGTGAGATAATAGAATCAGCGGTCTTTAGAGACTGACCAGGAGGAACGTCTCGCGGCCTACCGTCATCGCGCAGCCCTGCGTGGACGTCAAGGATCGCGCATGCGTGGACGGAGTGCCCCGTCGACTGCATCTACGAGGGCGCCCGTTCGCTCTCATCCACCCGAGGGGTGCGTGGACTGCCGGTGCGTGCGAGCCCGTGTGCCCGACTGGAAGCCATCTTCTACGAGGATGACCTGCCTCTCGAGTGGTCCGACTACTGCGCGCCAACGTCGACTTCTTCAACGACCTGGGTAGCCCGGCGGCGCCCAGAAGACCACGGCGTCCAGGACTACGACGATCCGATGATCGCCGCGCTGCCGCCTCAGAATGAGAATGGAGGCCGAAAATCTCTGACAGTCGATAGGGTGGGGCATGACAACGATCCTTCCCCGCCCTCTTGACCTGCCCGAATTCCCCTGGGATCAGCTGGCACCCGCCAAGGCGCGCGCCACTGAACATCCCGGGGGAATCTGCAATCTCAGCGTCGGAACCCCGGTCGATGACACCCCGCGTTCATCAGAGGCCCTCGCCGACGCCTCCAACGCGCACGGCTGCCGACGGTGATCGGCACCGTCCGGGTACGCGACGCGATCCTGGCATGGGGTGCGCGCCGGGGGCATGGTCGACGTGGGCCACGGCGGCGTGATCCCCCGATCGGCTCGAAGGGCGGTCGCCTGGGTCCCGCCCTGCTGGGCGTGCGCCCAGGCGGCACGGTCACTCGTCCCGAGGTCGCCTACCCGACCTACGACATTGGTGCCCGCCTGGCCGGTGCCACACCCGTCGCCGTGGATCCGACGAACCCCGACGCCTGGCCCGAGGCCGCCCTCGTCTACCTGAACTCGCCGGGCAACCCCGATGGGCGTCATGAGCAAGGACGAGCTGCGCGCCGTCGTCGCCTGGGCGCGCGCCCACGGTGCCGTCGTCGTCTCCGACGAGGTGCTACGCGGCCTCTGCCTGGTCTCAGACCCTGCGTGAGCGATGGGTGCCCTCCTGCTCGATGCGGACGTGTGCGGCGGCGACGCGAGGGCCTCCTCGTCCTGTACTCGCTGTCCAAGCAGTCGAATCTCGCGAGCTACCGCGGCGCTCATCTACGGCGATCCCGCGCTGGTCGCTCCGATCGTGAGCGTGCGCAAGCACTCCGGACTCATGGTGCCCGCCCCGTCCAGCACGCGATGGCCGTCGCTCTCAGCGACACTGAGACACGTCGAGCGTCAGCGCAAGGTCTACGCCGTGCGTCCTGCCCTCCTCCTCGAGGCGCTGACTGACGCCGGCTCGACGTCGACCCCGACGGCGGCCGGCCTGTACCTGTGGGTCTCGGATCCCGCCAATCCGAGCGACTCGTGGGCCCTCGTGAACCGCCTGGCCGAGCTCGGCATTCTCGTGGCTCGGCGACTTCTACAGGACGGCGGCCCACGGGCGCGTCCGCATGGCCTGACCGCCACCGACGAGCGCATTCAGGCGGCCGCCAGCCGCATCCGAGAGGCCTGGGCTGCGCGCTGACACATCAGCCACAGAGGCGAGGCCGGGGCCGCCCGCGCACTGCGCATGGGCGGCCCCGGCCTCGTTGGTGAGAAAACTCAGTTCGACGCGTGCAGCGCGTCGTTGAGCTCGATGCCCACGACGCCCGCGCGGGCGATGGCCTCGATGCGGCCGGTCTGGGAGTTGCGGCGGAACAGGATGTTCGACGCGCCCGACAGGTCGCGCGCGGCAATCGTGCGCGGCTCGGCCTCACCAGAGGAATCGATGAGCGTCACCTTCGCGCCCGCGGTCACGTACAGGCCAGCCTCGACCACGCAGTCGTCGCCGAGCGCGATGCCAGGCGAGTTCGCGCCCAGCAGCAGCGCTCGCCCAGGCGCACGCGCTGCTGCCGCCGCCGAGGGTGCCCATCGTCGAGCGCCGCCGCCCACATCAGAGCCGTCGCCGATGACGACGCCCTGCGAGACGCGGCCCTCGACCATCGAGCGGCGCAGCGTGCCCGCGTTGAAGTTGACGAAACCGGCATGCATGACGGTCGTGCCCTCGGAGAGGTAGGCGCCCAGGCGCACGCGCGTGCCGTCGGCGATACGGACACCCGACGGCAGCACGTAGTTGACCATCGGCGGGAACTTGTCGACGCCCTGCACGGTGACAGGGGTGGCCGTCGCGAGCGCGCAGGCGCAGGCAGGGTGGCCTCGAAGTCGGCGGCGGCACGGGCCGGCATCCGTCCACACGACGTTGGGCAGCACCGCGAAGATGCCGTCCAGGGTTGATTGTGTTGGGCTGAACCGGGCGGTGGGAGAGCAGGTGCAGCCGCGGGTGAGGCGTCCTCCGTCGAGGCAGGGGCTTCACTGCAGGTCAATCGTCGTGGTGACGACGACGGTGCGCACGCGGCGCGCGTCGTCGACGCGCTCCAGCACAGACAACAGGGTCGCCAGCTCCTCGTCGGTCCCGGCCTCGCCAGAGTGCGGGGCGGGGTACCACGTGTCGGTGTCGTGCCGTCCAGAGTGATCGTTGCGAGGGCCGATGCCCCATGCGGTGCTGTTGTCCATGCCCCTACAGTACGGCGCGACGGGCTGGTGATTGGCGCTGAAACTCAGCGGCGCGGCGCATCCACAGGGTCCGGCCAGAACACCCCGAGCTCGGTGGCCATGGAGCGCAGCAGCAGCAAAGAGATGCCGACGACCGGTGATAATCGCCCGTCACGCCCTCGATAAAGGACCGCCCAGCCCGTCCACCGTGAAGGACCCGCCACGTGCAGGGGCTCGCCGGTAGCGACGTACGCGTCGATCTCGGCATCGGATGTCCCCAGTGGACCAGGGTCGAGGCGGAGCGGGTCACGGTCGCGGTGACTCTGCGCTCGCTGCCGTTCCATCGTTGGACGAGGGCCGGGGCAAGGATCGCGCCGGTGGCCCGATCAGAGGGTGGCGCTCGTGCGGCGCATCGCGCGGATGCGCTCACGGGCGACGTCAGGGTGTGGGGCTTGCCGAGCATCTGGCCGTCGATCTCGAGCATGGGTCGCAGCCGACGACGAGACAGCCTCGCCCTCGGGCAGTTCGGCGTTGGTGCCGGGCGTTCTCAGGGCCTCGCAGACGTCGGCGCACTTAGCCACGGCGGCGCCGCGACTTCGTCCGCCGGGGTGGTCGCACTTCCGAGATGCGCGCCCGCCGGGCAGCTGCAGCGAGGACGGCGTCCTCGTCGACGGAGAAACCTGGACGATCGAGTGTGACGCCCGCTGCAGTGAGCGTTGCACGGCGCGCGAGGGAAGCTGAGGCAAGAACAAGGCGCATACGGACATTGTGGACCATCGCGCGAGAGCGTGCAGACAAACTGCAATTTGTTGCAACAGATTGGGTTTTCGCAGGTAAACGTGCAAAAACTCTGGTGAAAAACTCACGCAGACTACCATGGTGTCTACGTGCAAGGTCGCAATCTAGATGTGACTTTGAAAAAGTGATCTGATATACCGTTACCCGCTGATGTGGTGTTGGAGTCGGCCCAAAAAGGAGGGTTTGCGATGGATGAGCGCGCGGCGTCGTCCCTGCAACTCCTGATGACCTGACCGCAACAAGCTACGTTCCTCAGCTGCTCGGAGGTCATCTGACGTATTCGGCCCGCGATCTCGCGGAGATGACGAAATACGCCTATCAGGCTGCGTCTTTCGTTTCTGGATCGCCCTCAGTTCCAGGCTCCACCGCAGATGACAAGGTTTTCTCTCAGCGCGATCTGGAAGTTTTCAGTCGCTGGCACGACCTCGTCGAATCCGGTGGCATTGACACTAGCTACTCACGCTCTCTCCTGCGCGCCAACGCCCACCTGGCCGATCGCCTGGCCCTCTGGCAATTCGAGGCGCTGGTCGAGGATTCGATGCGTCGTCTGATGCTGGACGACACGACGGCCCGCATGTATGTGCTGGACCACATGCGCGAGTACATTGACGTCTTCAGGAGATGTTTACGCCGCCTGGCGGCGCCAGCTCGAGCAGCCCTGTCCCGTTTCGACCGTGAGGTGTCTCAGCGAGGGCGCGAGGCGGCATAACCGCTTCCCGCTGACCCGCTGCCTCGGCTTCGTCGACATGGTGTCCTACACGTCGTCCTCGACGATCCTTGGGGACGCCCTCGTGGGCCTCATTGAGCGCTTCGAGGAGGAGAGTCGTAACGCTGTCATCGAGGAGGGTGGTCGCGTCGTCAAGATGATCGGTGACGCTGTCCTCTACATCGCCGATGATCTGTCGACCGGTCTACGCGTGGCCACAGCTCTCATCGAGAGGCTGAATGCCGATGATGAGATGCTTCCTGTGCGTGCGTCCTTCGTGCGCGGAGACGTTTTCTCGCGATCGGGTGACGTCTTTGGGCCACCGTGAACCTCGCGTCTCGCCTCGTGGACGATTGCCCCGGTGGGCAAGATCCTCACCGATCCGACCACGGCTGCTGCCATCGCGGCCGGCGAGGTTGGCGACGGGTATGAGCTCGAAGAGTTCCCGACCGCGGACTTGCGCGGTTTCGGTCCTGTTTCGCCGTACCTGCTCTCAAGCGTCGTCAAATAACGTTCATCTCGCAGTGTGAACGGGTGCCTGATCAGCCCGCACGACGGGTCAAGAAAAGTGTACAGGTTTTTGGTTCAGATTGCTAAGATGCAAGCGTGACTACCAGTTCTCCTCGTTGAAGACGATCCGGCCATCTCCGAGCCCCTCGCCCGCGCACTGGGCAGGGGAGGGCTACGACGTGCGCGCACGCGACGGGCGCTGAAGCCCTCGCGGATGTTCGCGGCGTTGACCTGGTCGTCCTGGACCTCAGACCACCCGATATGGACGGCCTGGATGTCGCCCGCGAGATCCGTTCCTCTGGCAACCGAGTCCCGATTCACAGTCCTCACTGCGCGCACGGACGAAGTCGACATGGTCGTCAGCCTGGACGCGGGTGCAGACGACTACGTGACGAGCCCTTCCGCCTCGCGGAGCTCTCGCTCGCGTGCGGGCGCTCCTGCGTCGCCAGGCCGCCGAGCCCGCCGAGGTGAGCTGCGCGCTCAGGACATCCGCATGGATGTGGCCGCGCATCGCGCCTTCGCCGGCGACGTGGGCTGAGCCTGACCGCCAAAAATTCGACCTGCTGCGCGTCCTGCTGCGCGAGGCCGGTTCCGTCGTCGGCCGCGATGCCCTCATGCGCGAGGTCTGGGGTTCGGACCCACCGGTTCGACCAAGACCCTCGACATGCACGTGTCCTGGCTGCGCCGCAGGCTCGGCGACGACGCCACCGACCCGCACTACATCACGACTGTGCGCGGGATGGGATTCCCGCTTCGAGAACGCGCGCTGAGCGCGCCGCTGAGGGAGGCCCGCCATGCGCACTCGCGCGGTGAGGATGATTGTCTCCGTCGTCGCTGTCGTGTGCGTCGTCATGGGCCTGCCCGGTGCGTTTTTTGCCTCGGTGTCTATCTGGGCTTCCGAGCAGCGTGACCTGGAAGTCGCTGCCCAGCGCATCGTTCAGGCATCGACCGTCGCAACGCGGCGGGCGGCTACAGACAGCTGAGTCAGTAGCGGCGCTCGTCGCCGACCAGAATGAGGAGCGCGACGAGACTCAGCTACCGTATTCTCGTGCCCGGCCACAGCCTCATTACGGACGAGACTGCAGCCGATCGGGCGCACGATGACAGCCTTTGCAGGTCCCCGAGTGGCGTGAGTGTCCAGCTCACCTCCTCGGCCTCGGGCGCGACCACTCGCATCCTGTGGGCGTGCGGCATGTTCGGTGCTGGCATGATCGGCTCATGCTGATCGGCCTGCTCTAGCTCGCTCGCTCTCGCGTTCCCTGTCCGCGCCCCTCATCTACCTGGCCGCACAGGCTGAGGCAGATCGGCTCCGGCGGCGTGCGCGCCCGTGTTGAAAGAAATCCGGCATCAGGGGAGATCGACCTGGTCTCGAAGAACTCGCGCGCACCGGCGAGCGCATGGCCGGACGACTCGCCGCCGAGCGACAGGCCGCCGCTGACGCCTCCCACCAGCTGCGCACGCCGCTCACCGCCCTGTCCATGCGCCTGGAGGAAATCGAACTCATCTCCACTGAGGGACGAGGTGCGCGCCGAAGCCCGCACCTGCCTCGAACAGGTGGAGCGCATGACCAACGTGGTGACGGAGCTACTCGACGTTTCCAAGCGTCAGACCAGCCAGACCGAGGCCATTCACATTCTCGAGGTCTTCAACACGGCCCGCGAGTGGGAGGACCAGTTCGAGGCGGCCGGGCGCCCTCTGTCTTCCTCGACGAGGCCGAGCGCTCGATCTGGCCGACGCCGAAAGCTCGGCGGGTCCTGGCAACCCTCATCGAGAACTCGCTGCGCTACGGCGGCGGGACCACGCGCGTGTGGGCGCACGCGGGCACGTCAAGCGCGGCGTCGTCGTGAGGTCAGCGACGAAGGCGAGGGCATCGACGAGTCCCTGGCCCCCGACATCTTCGAAAAGGGCGTCTCTGGGCACGGCTCGACGGGCATCGGTCTGGCCCTGGCCCACGACCTCGCGCAGGCGATGGGCGGGCGCCTCGAGCTCAAGACGAACAAGCCCCGGTCTTCACCGTGTCGATCGCCGCGATCCCGCGTCCCTCGACCCCGATCGCGTCATGCCCGAGGTCCCCTCATGTCCATGGGACGCCGTTCGCGGCGCTTCTAGCAGCGGAGTACGTTAAAGGCGTGGAACACGAGATGCAGCACCTCCACTGTTGCCGTCATCGGCGGCGGACAGCTGCGCGCATGATGCAGGAGAGCGCGGTTGCGCTCGGCATTAACGTTCGGGCCCTCGTCGAGGCCTCGGACGGGTCGACCGGTCAGGTGACCGTCGACAAAGCGGTAGGCGAGCCCTCCGACCTGGACGCCGTTCGCGCGCTCATCGACGGCGCGGACGTCCTCACCTTCGAGCACGAGCATATTCCGGCCCCGACGATGGAGGCGGCCCGCCCTGTCTCCGTTCAGCCCCCGGCGAGCGCCCTCCTGTACGCGCAGGACAAGCTGGCCATGCGCGAGCGCCTCACCGACATGGGGATCCCGTGTCCCGCGTGGGCGTGCGTCGAGGACGAGCCCAGCTGGAAGAATTCGGTGCCACGATCGGATGGCCCCTCATCGTTAAGACCCCGCGCGGCGGATACGACGGGCACGGCGTGGCAGTGGCCCCAGCCCCGCAGACGTAGCCTCCTGGTGGGGCAACGGCCCCCTGCTGGCCGAGCCCTGGTTCCCTTTCACCGGCGAGGTGGCGGCGCTCCTGGCGCGCACCCCCTCAGGGTGAGATCGCCTCGTGGCCCGTCGCCTCCACCGTGCGGGTGGACGGCGTGTGCGCCGGGTGACGGCCCCCGCGGTTGGCATCCGGCCCGGGAGACTGCCGCCGAGCGCGCCGCATCGGCGAGCGCATCGCCGACGAGCTGGGCGTCACCGGCGTCCTCGCCGTGAAATGTTCGTCGTCGGTGAGGGCGCGGATGAACGCGTCCTCGTCAACGAGCTCGCCATGCGCCCCCACAACACGGGGCACTGGACCATCGACAGGGGCCGTCACGAGCCAATTCGAGCAGCACCTGCGCGCCGTTCTCGACCTGCCGCTGGGCTCCACCAGCTGCGCGCCCCGAGGCACGTACACGGTCATGGTCAGCCTGCTCGGCTCCTCCCATGCTCAACCTCGCGCGCCCTTGCGGACGCCTTCGCAGCCGGGGGCGGGCGCGAGATTCACCTCTACGGCAGGGAGGTGCGCCCGGGCCGCAAAGCTCGGCCACGTCACCGTCGTCGACTCGGATCCGCCCTCGCTCTTGAGCGAGCGCGGGCGGCCGTCAGCGCCCTGAAGGGCGAGGCCCTCACCGACTAACCCTCCCACCTGTCCGCGGCCGGGGGACCAGGTGCCCCAGCCTCGTCCTCCCGAAAGGACCGAGCATGACCACTGACCTCGATATTCAGCTGACCGCCACCGGCGAGACCCGCTCGTCGGCGTCGTCGTAGGCTCCGACTCCGACTGGCCCACCATGGAAGCGGCCGTCGGTGCGCTCGCCGAGTTCGGCATCGCCTGCGAGGTCGGCGTCGTCTCCGCCCACCGCATGCCCGAGGACATGGTTGCCTATGGCCGATCCGCCTCGCAGCGCGGCCTGCGCGTTATCATCGCCGGGCCGGGGGCAGCACCTGCCCGGCATGCTCGCCGCACTCACCGAACTGCCCGTCATCGGCGTGCCCGTGCCCCTCAAGCACCTCGACGGTGTCGACTCCCTGCACTCCATCGTCCAGATGCCCGCGGGCGTGCCCGTCGCGACCGTCTCGATCGCGGGCGCGCGCAACGCCGGGCCTGCTCGCCGCCCGGATCCTCGGAGCCGGCGAAGGGGAGCGCGCCGAGACCCTGCGCGCCTCGATGCGCGACTTTCAGAAGGACCTTCGCGACGTGGCCAGCGCAAAGGGGCGGCCTCGCCCAGCGCGTCTCCCAGGCGCGCTGAGCCCGCCTAACACAAGCCCGCGCGGGTAGCCGCGAGGGCGCGGCGCGTCGTATCCTGAAGCCATGAGCATTCTCGTTTGTGGCGGCGCCGGCTACATCGGCGCACATGTTGTCCGACTCCTGCGTCAGCGCGGGGATCGCGTCGTCGTCGTCGACGACCTGTCCACCTCCAACGCGGCCAGGGTCGGGGACACGCCCCTGGTTCGCCTCGATGTCGCTACCGATGACGCCCGTTCCGTCCTCTCCAACCTCATGGTGGACGAGGACGTCACGGCCGTCATCCACTTCTCCGCCCGCAAGCAGGTCGGCGAGTCCGTCGCACGCCCGCCTGGTACTACCAGCAGAACATCGGCGGTATGGCCAGCGTGCTGGCCGCCATGGAGGACGCCGGCGTCGACCAGATGATCTTCTCCTCCTCGGCCGCCGTCTACGGCATGCCCAACGCCGAAATCGTCACCGAGGACATGGCCGGTCGCCCCATCAACCCCTACGGCGAGACCAAGCTGATCGGCGAGTGGATGATGGCCGACTGCGAGCGCGCCTGGGACCTGAAGTGGATCGGCCTGCGCTACTTCAACGTTGCGGGTGCCGGGTGGCCCGACCTGGCCGACGACGCCATCATGAACCTGATCCCCATGGTTCTCGACCGCATCGAGCGCGGCGAGCGCCAAGATCTTCGGCACCGATTACGACACCCCGGACGGCACCTGCGTGCGCGACTACATCCACGTCCTGGACCTGGCCGAGGCACACATCGCCGCTCTGGACGTGCTCGCCGAGGGCGCCAGCCCGACCACCACACATACAACGTGGGCACCGGCCTGGGCACCTCCGTCCACGAGATCATCGACGGCCTGCGCCGCGTCATCGGCTGGGACTTCCCCGTCGAGGGCTGGAGCGCCGCGCCGGCGACCCGCCCAAGCTGATCGGTGACCCGCTCTCGATCGGTGTCGACCTCGGCTGGAAGGCCAACAACGGCCTCGACGAGATCCTCACCTCCGCGTGGGAAGGTTGGCAGGCGGGTCCGCGCCCAATCACCGTCCCCGGCTCCTGAGCACGTGTGCTCTGACTAAAGCTCCAGCCTCGTTCCTGATGGCGGGGAACGAGGCCGGAGCTCTCTGTACCTAATGGCGGGGTTGGGTGGAGTACCTCAGACCCCGTCGACCTGATTGAGGTCGGCTGTGGTCAGTGTGCCCGCACGGAGCTTGGCGAAGAAGTCGTCCGCGGTCGTGTCGCGCAGGGAGGACCGCGAGGCCCGGCGTTCGTCGTGAAAATTCAGCGACTCGATCGGGGGACGCCATCATCTGATTCGACGAGGCGCCGCGCAGCTCCACGAGCGACGCGACCGTCATGACTGAGAATCCTCGTCGATGGTGAAGGACTTCGAACCGGCGCGCTCCACGCGCAGGGTCTTCGCGGGATTAAGGAGGGTCGAGGTGATGCTGCCGAGAAATGACCTTCGAAAATCACCTGGCGCTGACGCTTCGTGCGGCCGATGTCGCCCTCGGGGTCCTGGTAGCGCATGCGCGAGAACTGCAGCGCGGTCGTGCCGTCCACCGTGTGGCAGCCGGCGGTCCACGTCAGGCCGGAATACTGGTCGTCTGCGTCGTTGTCGTAGCACAGCTCGACGCCCGCCGACGGCGTCCACCATGTCGGGCACGGCACCCATGCCGATCTGCGAAGTGATCGACGGTGAGGCCCGTCAGCTTCTCGACGGTCTCCACGAGCAGCTGCGGGCCGCCGTATGCGTAGGAGGCGTTGATCTTGTCCCAGCCGACGCCCGGGATCTCGCGCATAGGTGTCACGTGGGATCGACAGCGCGACTTTCTGCCCGTTCGGAGCGATGTTGACGAGCATGATCGAGTCGGCGCGTTCGGAGTCGTTGAAACCATCCTGGACGGCACCGTCGGCGCGAGTCGGAACCCGCTAGCAGGGTAGGTCGTGCCCGGAGTGTCGGCGGCCCCGACAGGGCGCTCACGCGCCCCATGTTCGTGTTGGCGTCCCACGCGGGAATCCGCCCCAAGCGAGGACGAGGACCAGGAACAGGCACAGGGGTCTTGAGGATCGGGTGGCGCCCGCTTGCGTCGCCTCGGCTTCGCAACAGGAGCCGTGGGGGCAGCCCGGCGCGGGTGCGGAGGTACGCCTTGGGGCCGATTGATCGTCACCTGACGAGGCCCGTTGCCCGACAGGGCGTACGTGCCCGAGCCCGACGAACAGCCGGAACCCGGCGCGTAGGGACGGAGGGTTGGTGGCCGAGCCGGCTGGAACGACGGCGGCTGCTGGGCCGGGGTTCGGCGCAGAAATCGACTGAGAGTCCTCTGCGGCTGATCCAGCGTGCGGGGCATCAGCGGGCGAGCCGCCGCGGCCTCGTCGTCGAGATCCTCCACATTTGCGGGGCCAGAGCCTCCGGAGGGGAGTGGGCGCGCCACCGCGCACCTCCTCACCAACGACGTGGGCGTCATCGGATGCGAGGACGGCGTCGTTTTCGGGTCAGGTGTAAACGAGGGGAGTGCTCATTGGTTCTTCGGCGGGCAGGGTGGCGGCTGTCTGCTTGGCGGCTTCTTCGTTCGCTGCGTTATTCGCGACGAGGCGGACTGCTCGGTGTTATCCGTGGTGGTCTCCTCCGAGCCGGGATCGATCGTGGGAGCCTGCGTCGGATCGGGCGTCGACGGTGCCGTTGTCGCGGTCGGATCGGGCACCACCAGCTGCGCGCCGTTGCCGTCCGTGTAGGGTCGTGCCCACGGGCAGGGGCCTGGTCGTTCTTCAGGGCGTTCCACACGTTGCGGGCCATCGGCTCAGAGGGATGCGGCGGTTTGGATCCCAGGAGGGTTCCTCGACCGGCATCGTCACGAACTGGATGTTGGAACGGTCGATGTTCTTCCAGCACATTGATGAGGAGGGACGCGTCCGAGCTGGCGTTGCCCAGGTTGGGGACGACGTTCACGGAGGAAATCGCGGCCTGCAGGAAGCTGATGAGCGAGCCGGGGTCCGTCACGTAGTTCTTGTCCTGCAGCTCGCGCAGCTCTCGCGAAAATCAGCTGCTGCTGGCGGCTGATGCGCGAAATGTCGGAACCGTCGCCCTGCCCCTTGCGCGAGCGCATGTAGGCCAGCGGTGAGTGCCCGACAGCTTCCAGCAGCCCGCGTCGATGTAGAGCCCGGCAGAGTCGTCATTGATGTCCTCGGGGATGTTGAACAGACACCGCCAGGGAGTCGATCAGTGTTAACAAAGCCCGCAAAATCAACGACCATAAAGGCGTCGATGGACATGCCGGAGAGCTTTTTCGACGGTCGAGCGCACGCACGCGATGCCGGGGCCGATGTCCTCGGTTCATCGCCACCGTCCGCCGTAGACCATCGCGTTGTTGAACATGTCGTCCGTGGTCGGCTCGCTGGTGGTGCCATCGCGGTGCTTACGCCGGGATGTCCACGAGGGTGTCGCGGGGGATGGAAACGATCTGCACGCGTGAGCGGTCCGCGCTGACGTGAATCACCATTGTCGAGTCGTTGCGTAGGCCGGGAACATCTTCCTCGTCGCCCGCGCCCAGCTCACCGCTGGCGCCGTTACGCGAGTCGGTACCGACCACGAGGGATGTTGACGGCGCTGCCTTCGAAGAGTCGAGGGGTTGCCTCGTTCTGTTCGTCGGTTGCGTAGGCGTCGATATTGACGACGCGGTTGGCGAACTGAGTGCTCAGCTTGGCGTAGACGAAACCTGCGGAGGACACGACGAATAGGACCCCGGCCAGGAGCACGGCGAGCGCGCCGCTGCAGAGGGCCAAGCGCCCGAAGTTGACGGCCGAGTGCTGGATCGGTCGTAGATTCACGTTACTCATCATTCGTAACCATATCGTTATCTGGCGTGTTTGTCGTTGAAGCAGGGGCCGTTAGCGGCGCGTTCCCACTCCGCTCGTATCAGCGTGTGAGCTACCCATCTCGCCGTGCGCGTCCCCGGATCGTTGGGGAAAGGACGCGAGCGAGCGAGGACCGGGCCAGGGCGGCCATGCGCTCCTCGGCGCGGGCCTCGCGTCGATAACCGGTCACCATCTGCGCGATCAACGCACGACGAGGCCGTAGACGATCAGGTTGACCCCTCGCTCAACGCCGATTGCACGGGCGGCCGTGTTGGCCAGCGAGGGCACGAGGATGGCCACGATAGCAGCGGTGACGACCGCTCCGATGCCGATGCGGCGCAACGCCGGGGACGAGGCCGAGGACACCAGGCGCACCAGCCACCACGCGGTGAGCGCAGGGGCGAGCAGGAGGACTCGGATGGCGAGGTGAGGCGCTCATCGTCCCCCAACGCGAGGTCGACGACGATGTTGACGGAGTTGAGCGAGGCTGGCCCTTCGCCCGCGAGTAGTCCGTGTGAAATCGTCACCGAGTGCTCGGCACCGGGCAGGCCACAGGCGGCCAGCTGGGAGACGATCTGCGAGGCGTGGGCCATGCGTGCGTGGGTGAGATGCACGTGGGTGAGGGCGTCGGCTCGGATCACGCGCAGCCCGTTGTGCGTGTCCGTGAGATCCAAGCCCGTGCGCAGCCGGGCCACCCAAGCGCCCAGGCGCAGCATGGCGCGTTTGACCCTACCCACCGAGGGGGGGGACCCGACGAAAACGAGAACCGAGGACGAACGCGAGATCCTCCGCGCGCCCGCTCGACCATGGCGGCCGCCTCGGCGGGGTCGTGCTGGCCGTCGGCGTCGAGGTGACCACGTATCGCGCCCCGCGAGCGAGGCCGCATCGAATCCGGTTTTGGAGGGCAGCGCCCTGCCCCAGGATTGAGCGGGTGTCTCGCGGTGTAGGCCCCCGCAGCGCGCGCAGCAGCAGCAGTGTCGTCGCCCGAAGCATCATCAACGACGAGGACACGCGGGAAAAAGGTGCGGACTCCCGCGACGACGCCCCCGATGACGGACGCCTCGTTGTACGCGGGGATCACCACCCACGTGTCGGAGCCGATCTGCATTTGATTAGTGTCGCACATCAGGGATGGGCGCGTGCCTACTAGTGTGGGGTATCCGGAAGGGTACGCAGTGCCCCGATGCGCGCACGCGCGCAGCGAACAACGACAGGAGTCGGTGATCGGGCCCAGCGCCGACGTCGCCCCCAGTGCGATCGTCGCTCCCAGCCGCGCGTCTGGCACCTCGCCCAGGTGCGCGAGGACGCGCGCATCGGGGATGAGACGATCATCGGACGTGGCGCCTACATCGGCGAAGGCGTGAGGGTCGGGCGCGCTGCAAGATCAGAACTACGCGCTCATCTACGAGCCCGCCTCCCTCGCCGACGGCGTGTTTGTCGGCCCGCGGCCGTCTTCGACGACGATCACGCTCCTCGCGCGATCAGCGCCGACGGCACCCTGAAGGCCGCGAGCGACTGGGACCGCGTCGGTGTCACCGTCGAGCGTGGAGCAGCCATCGGCGCGCGCGCCGTGTGCGTGGCCCCGTGCGCATCGGCGCGTGGGCATCGGTCGGCGCAGGGTGCCGTCGTTACCCGAGACGTTGCCCCTACGCGCTCGTCGTCGGCGTCCCCTGCGCGCCGCGTCGGATGGGTCGGCGAGGCCGGGGTGCCCTCGTGGCCGCCGACGACGACCGGGACCGAGGCCGAGGATCGCACGTGGGTGTGTCCGGCCTCGGGACGCCACTACGTCGAGCGAGACGGTGCCCTGTCGCCCGAGGAGGCCCAGGCCTCGTCCCCGACATGACGCGAGATGCCCGACCAAAACCCTGAGGACCAGCAGTGACGCAGCCGTTCATCCCGCCCGCACGTCCGCTCATCGGCGAGGAGGAGATCGACGGTCGCAGCCGTCATGCGCACGGGCATGATCGCCCAGGGTCCCCAAGTCGCCGCCTTCGAAGAGGAGTTCTGCGCAGCCCTGGTGCCCGGCACCCAGGCAGCTGCGGTCAACTCGGGGACCTCGGCCCTGCACCTGGGCCTGCTCGCTGCCGGGATCGGGCCGGGCGACGAGGTCATCGTCCCCTCCTTCACCTTCGCTGCCACCGCGAACTCGGTCGCCATCACGGGCGCGACCCCCGTGTTCGCCGACATCGACCCGCTCACGTTCACGCTGTCGCCGGCCGCCGTCGAAGCCGCGATCACGCCGCGCACGCGGGCCATCATGCCCGTCCACCTCTACGGCCACCCCGCCCCCATGGACGCCCTCGAGGCGATCGCTGATGCACACGGACTGATGGTCTTCGAGGATGCCGCACAAGCCCACGGCGCGAGCCTGCACGGGCGCGCGGTCGGCTCCTTCGGGACCTTCGCGGCCTTCTCCTTCTACCCGACGAAAAACATGACCAGCGGCGAGGGCGGCATGGTCACCTCTGCCGACCCGAGCGTCATCCGCGGCGTGAAACTCGCGCGCAACCAGGGCATGGAGACGCGCTACGCCAACGAAATCGTGGGCCTCAACAACCGCATGACCGACATCCACGCGGCCATCGGACGCGTGCAACTCACCAAGGTCGGCGCGTGGACCCGCGCGCGCCAGGATAACGCCGCCTTCCTGGACGCTCACCTGCGCGGCGTCACCGTCCCGCACGTCGCGCCCGGTGCCACGCACGTCTACCACCAGTACACGATCTGCGTGGCCGGGGACCGCGACGGTTTGCCGCCGCCCTGCGCGAGGAATACGGCGTCGGCTCAGGCGTCTACTACGATCCCGAACACGAGCTGCCCTCCCTCGCCCGCTACGCCCCCGACGCTGGAGCTGCGGGCCACGCGCGAGGCAGCCGACCGGGTCCTGTCCTGCCGATCTACCCGTCCCTCACGCCCGGCGAGCTGGAACGAATCGCGCACGCTGTGAACGCGCTCGCGGAAGCGGGGCCTGACATGATATTCGCCTCGGCATCCTCGGCATCGGCTCGATGGGCCGACACCATGTGCGCAACGCTCGCGCCACCGCGGGCGTGGACCTCGTCGCCCTCGCCGATCCGGGCGGCGACCGCTTCGGCGTCGCCGGCGACCTGCCCGTCCTGGGCGGCGTCGAGGAACTCATCGAGGCCCGGCATCGACGCCGCGATCATCGCCGCGCCACCGCCCACCACGGGGCCGCCGCCCTGGCGCTGGCCGAGGCCGGTGCACACCCTCGTCAGCCCCTCGCCACGAGCGTGGGAGGGCGGGCCGCCGCATCCGCGACGCCTTCGCGGCCGGGGGCCTCGTCGGTGCCGTCGGCTACGTCGAGCGCTGCAACCGGCGCTCATCGACATGCGTCGGCGGATCGCCCGAGGGACAGCTCGGCGAGATCAGAGCGAGATCGCGACGCGCCGCCAGTCGCCCTTCCCCGCCCGCATCAGCGACGTTGGCGTGGTCAAAGACTTGGCTACGCACGACGTGGATCTGGCTGCCTGGGTGGCGGGTGCCCTACGAGAGCATCTACGCGCGTACGTCCGCGCGCTCCGGGACGAGTGCACGAGGACATGATGGTCGCCTCAGGCGTCGCTTGCAGGTGGCATCCTCGTCAACCACCTCGTCAGCTGGCTGACCCCCTACAAGGACCGCACGACGATCGTGACGGGGGAGCGCGGCGCGCTCGTCGCCGACACCGCGATGGGGGACCTGACCTTCTACGAGAACGGCCACGCGCCCCTGCAGTGGGACGCCATCGCAGCCTTCCGCGGGGGTGAGTGAGGGCAGGTCGTGCGCTACGCCCTCACCAGCGCGGCCCCTCGCCCTCGAACACGAGCGCTTTCCGCGACGCGATCCTCGGCGTGGGTGCCGAGCACGTCACCATGGACGAGGCCCTCGACAACCTGCGCGTCGTCGAGGCCATCTCTCTCCTCGGCCGCGTCCGGGCGTTCCGTCGACCTGTAGTGCGCGGCTACCTGGGTCACGTCGGCGTAGGTTTCGCGCAGCTGATCCACGGATCCGCGCAGCGAGCGCTCGCGTGTCACCCACGCCCGGCACGCCGCCCCGCGATCCGCGCGCTCGTCCGCCGACCAGGCCAAGGCCTCGTCGATGGAACGGGCGAGGACGCCAGTGAGCGCTCCTGTCGGCACGAGGCCCCCGGGCGCGATCATCTCCGGCGTGCCGCCCGTGCGATAGGCGATGACGGGAACGCCGCACGCCTGCGCCTCGAGCAGCACGAGTCCGCGGCCTCCTGCGTCGCCTGCGTCGGCTTCGTGGGCAGGGACGAGGACGTGGGCGCAGCGCAGTCGGTCGCACCCCTCCCGATCCAGCCGTCCGCGAACGTCACGTGGGCGGGAGCGTTCGACGCGCAGCTCGCCTGCCAGCGGCCCGTCGCCCACGAGCACGAGGCGATGCGGGCGACGCCCCACGAGCGATGGCCGACGCCCGGGCCAGGTCGTCTCACGCCCTCGAGGCGGCTGAGCGCGCCCACGAACAGGACGACGGGTTCCTCGCGCGATTCTCCTGTGTTCGGGCGGGCGTCCACCAGTCGTCGTCCGCACCTGATAGTGGACGCTCAGGCGCCCCGGATCTGCTCCCGCTCAGTGCGACGTCCGCCAGATAACGGGAGACGGCCAGCAGCCGGGCTCGCTCCCTCAAAGGCTGCCGTGCGGTTGCGTGCGTTCACGCGGCCCCGCCGCGCCCGAGCCTCAGGTGAGGCGTCCCCGCCGTGCAGCGTCACCACGAGGCGCGCCGTCTCCGCGCAGCGCCCACGGCCCGGCAGGGACCAGGTCGCCTGATGCTGGTGAATGACGTCCGGATTCCAGACGACGATCGCGCGGCGCATCTGGCCCAGACCTCGCTGCCTGCGCGGCCACGCGAATCGGGAGGGGCCGCCCGAGAGCGCAGGGTGCGGCCTCGTCGATTGGGGATCGCGTGACGGCCGGATCAGCGATGCGCGCCGCGAGCGTGAAAGCCCGCCAATCGAGCTCCGGCATCGCGAGGCGCGTGCGAGAGCGCGAAGTAGGTCAGGGGAACCAGCAGGGTTCCCTTCGTCAGGGCGACCCTCACGAGTTCCACCCGAGGCGGGCGCGGATCGGGGAGCGGGCATGCCACCATCCTGAGGGGCAAGCCGCGCGCCCCAGGTGATTAAATGAGTCCATGACGAACGCACCTGCCCGCCCTGCCCGCTCGGGCGTCCTCGCGCAGGTGCTCACGCTCCTCGGCGGCACCCTCCTCGCCCAGGTCATCGCATTCGTCGCCCAGATCGGCATCGCCCGCCTCTACACGGACACGGACCTGGGGTACCTGGGTATCTTTTACGTCCGTCGCCACGCTCGGCGCGGCCGTCGCGGGCGCCCGCTTCGACCTCAGCATCGTCCTGCCCGCCCCGGGGACGAGGCCTCGGCCCGGTCCCTGGCTCGCCTCGCCTCGCGCTGCGTGCTGGTCGCCTCCGCACTGGCCACCCTGATCGCCGCCGCCACATGGCCGTGGGTGAGCGCGCGCTACGGAAGCGCGCTCACGGGCTGGATGCTCGCCGTCGGCGTGTCCGTCCTCTTCCTGGCGCAGGGGCAGGTGTGCTCCTACTGGCTGACCCGCCACCGCCGCTTCCAGGCGATCGCGAGCTCATCCGTGGTACGTGCCCTCGGGATCGCGGCGCTGCAGCTGGTGTGCGGTTTCCTGGCTGGTGGCGGCCTGGGTGCGGCGATTGGGGCGACGATCGCGGGCCAAGGCCTCGCCGTCGCGTACCTGTCGTGGCGCGCCCGCGACGTCCGCGAGCGTCAGGACACCGATCCAACCCTGCGCGAGGTGGCCTCGCGCTACCGCAAGATGGCCCTCGTGGGCGTGCCCAACGTGGTCGTCGACGCGCTGCGCACGAGCGCGATCCCGATGCTTATCGCTACGTATTCCGTGGCGTCGCTCGGCCAATTCAACATGGCGTGGCTGGCCCTGCAGGCCCCGGTCGCCCTCATCGCGGGGGCGCTGTCGCAGGTGTACCTGCCGCGCCTGTCGGACACCCCTCCCGGTGAGATGACCCGCGTCGCCCTGCGCGTCGGCGGCATCGCGCTGGCATGCTCGATCCCCGTGTTCGCACTGCTCGCGGGGCGGGCCCGCGATCTTCCCCCTTGTGTTCGGGGCGCGCTGGGAGGCGGCCGGGATACTTCGCTCGATCCCTGGCCCCCTGGCTGGCCCTGACGGTCGCGACCTCGCCGCTCTCAAACGTGTTCGTCGCGACCTACCACCAGCGCCGCATGCTGGCCTTCGCGTGCGTGTACTGCGTGGCGCCGCTGGCGTGGCTCGCGTGCAGCCCCTACGGTGTGGAGACCACGGTCGCGGTGCTCGGAGCCCTCATGGCTGCGCTGCTGGCGTGCATGCTCGTCATGGCTGTCCTGACTGCGCGCGCCTACGACCGGGGGTGCGCGCGGCCGAGCGGCGTAGACGTGGGCGACGCGTGACCGTGCAGGCGATCTCGTCGCCTCTGACACCCTCCCCCAAAAAGTCGCATGAATTCCCACGCGGTTCGAATCTATGGGCGATCAAAAGTGTTGATATTCCAATGTTTTTAGCGGCACTAAAGAAAGTGGAACCCATTGCATCGGGTTTTGGAGGGAACTATTGATGTGTCGCTCGCGCGGCAGGGCCCGCTCGTAGGCCTCGCGCAGGCGCGCCGCCCCTCCTCCCAGGTGGGGGATCGCGGGAGCAGTGAAAGCCTCGATGTCCTCTCGCGTGATGCGCTCCAGGGCGCCGACGAGGTCGCGCGCCGGATCCTCCAGCACCCACGTGTTGGCCTGATCGCCCAGGTATCGGCGGGCCTCGGATAGGGGAGAACACAGTGCGGGCACCCCGGCCGCGAAGGCCTCCATCATCTTGTTGGGTGTGGACATGCGGTGCGACAGGCACCCGGACTCGATGAGGCACAGCGCCACGTCAGCCCCGCGCGTCATAGCCAGAACCTGGTCCGGCTCCACGGGAGGCAGGTGGTGGATGTTCGGGTGGGTCGCAGCCGCACGCTCAACCTCGGGCAGCAGGGCACCCGCGCCGACGAAGACGACGTGCGCGCTTGGCACCTGCTCAAAAGTGCGCAAAATCAACGGAATGTTGCGCCCAGGTGCCAGGTAGCCCGAATGCAGGTACAGGAGAGCGTCCTGCGGGATTCCCAGCTGCCCGCGCAGGTCGATGACCCCATCCGAGCCCGTCGGAGCGTTCGTCACGACCACCGGATCCACGCCGGGGTAGGTGTCGCGGTACCACTGAGCGATCGACTCGTTGACCACGGACACCACGTCCGCGCGGTGGATATAGAGGCGCTCAATCACACGTTGGAGGCGCTGGCGCAGCCCCGCTGACCCCACCGTCTCCGTCTCCAGCTCGTGCGCGTTGTACGCAAACACCGCGCCCGTGCGCCGCGCTAACGCGTGCGCGAGGGGTAGCAGGAACAAGTTCTGCGCGGAGACGGCCGCGACGCGCTGCCTCGCGAACCGCCGATACACCCGAGCACCCCACGCCACGACGACTCTGGGACCACCCAGGGGCGCACCCAGGGACGCACCCCGAATCCTCGTGAGGTGCACGGTTGGGGCCACGGCCTCGTCCGTGGGGCAGGTCACCCTGATCGATGCCGACGATGTGCGTCTGGGTGAAGAGCGGGGACAGTGAACGCGCGATCTTCACCAGGCGACCGGGCGAGGCCAGGTTCGACGGGTAGAGCAGGAGATTCAGCGCGCGATCCACGCCCCCATTGTAGGTGGGGTGGGGCACTACACTGGAGGGGAACAACGAGGCCGGGGACGGAAAGGGAGCCGCATGCGCATCGCGGTCGTCGGCATGGGCAAGATCGGGTTTGCCGCTGGCGGTGCACTACGCGCGCGGCGGGCATACCGTCGTCGGCGTGGACGTGAATCCCCGCGTGGTCGCCCTCATCAACGAGGGCGTGAGCCTTTCCCGGCGAGGCGCACCCTGGCCGAGTACCTGCCCTCGCTTGCTCCCTCCGGCGCCTGCGCGCCACGACCGAGTACGCCGAGGCGATCCCCGGCGCCGACGCGGTCGTCATGGTCGTGCCCCTCGTCGTCGATGACGAGAGCCGCCCCGACTTCCGCGTCATGGACGCTGCCACCCGCTCGATGGCCGCTCATCTCACGCCCGGCACCCTCGTCTCCTACGAGACGACCCTGCCCGTGGGGACGACTCGCGGACGCTACAAGCCCCTCATCGAGGAGGTCTCCGGCCTGGTCGAGGGCCGCGACTTCGACGTCGTCTTCTCGCCGGAGCGCGTCCTCACCGGCCGCGTCTTTCGCCGACCTGTCGCGCTACCCGAAGCTCGTGGGGGGCCTCAGCGAAGCCGGCGAGGCGCGCGGCGTTCGCTTTTATGAAGCTGTCCTCTCTTTCGATGAGCGCGACGACCTGCCGCGCCCCAACGGCGTGTGGCCCATGGGCGGGGCCGAGGCCGCCGAAATGGCCAAGCTCGCCGAGACCACCTACCGGGACGTCAATATCGGCCTGGCCAACCAGTTCGCGCGCTACGCGGACGCGGTCGGCATCGACGTCGCGCGCGTCATCGAGGCCTGCAACTCCCAGCCCTACTCCCACATCCACCGGCCCGGCATCGCTGTCGGCGGCCACTGCATCCCCGTCTACCCGCGCCTGTACCTGGCCGGCGACCCGGACGCGACCATCGTGTCCGTGGCCCGCGCCGCCAACGCTGGCATGCCCGCCTACGCGGTCTCGCGCGCCGCCGCCCTGCTCGGGTCTCTCGAGGGCCTGCGCGTCGCGGTCCTGGGGGCCGCCTACCGCGGCGGGGTCAAGGAAACCGCCTTCTCCGGTGTCTTCGGCGTCGTCGACGCACTGCGCGAGGCCGGGGCACAGGTGAGCGTGCACGATCCGCTGTATTTCGGATGACGAGCTGGCAGCCTTCGGGTGGGACGCCCTACCACCTCGGCGAGCCGGTGGACGTCGCCATCGTCCAGGCCGACCACGCCGCCTACCGGGACCTGGCCCCCGCTGACCTGCCCGGCGTGCGCCTCCTCGTCGATGGCCGCGCCATCACCTCACCCGAGGCCTGGGCCGGCACGCCCGCGCATCACGATCGGCGGGGGAAGCACCCCCGCATGCTAGTCACTCTGGCGACCCGCACTTTTCCACCCGAGCCGACGGCTGCCGCGCTGCGCCTCGGGGCGCTCGCCCGCGCGCTCGCCGCAGGCGGAGACAGGGTCCGGGTCCTCACCTCGCGCCTGGCTCCCTCCGTCGCCCGCGACGCCCGCCGGCTCGCGGACGGTGGCGTCGATGCGGGGAGGACAGTAGCCTCGTCGAGGTTCGCCGCGCCCCGTCCTGCGCGACCGCACGGGAGCGGTACGCAGATACGTCTCCTACATGTCTTTCGACCTTCCCCTCCTCGCCCGGCTGCTCGCCGGTCCGCGCCCCGACGTGGTCGTCTCCGAGCCTCCGCCGACGACCGGCGCCGCCGTCCGCATTGCGTGCGCGGCGCGTCGCGTCCCCTACGTCTACTACTGCGCCGACATTGTCTCGGATGCCGCCGCGCTCGCGGGCGTGCCCGGCCTCGTTGTGCGCACGGTCGCGCGGCTGGAGTCTTTTGCACTGCGCGGTGCCCGCCGCGTCATCGCTGTGTCCGATGGGGTCGCCCGTCGCGCGCGCGACCTGGGTGCGCGCGATGTCGCGGTCGTTCCCAACGGCGTGCGCGTGCCCGACGCCGTGGCTACCGGCACCCCGGAAGGATTCCCCACCTGCGACGGTCCCGTCTTCGTCTACGCGGGTACGGTCGCCCAGTGGCTGGCCCCCGAGGTCTTTGTCGATGCCTTCGAGCGCGCGCGAGCGCGGCTCGGGGATGCGCGCCTCGTGTTCGTGGGGCAGGGGAGCGGATGGGATGCCCTCGCCGAGCGCTCGCGAGGCGTGGCCGGTGTCGAGATGATCCCCGCCGTCAGCGCCGATGAGGCGGACCGGTGGATGGCGCGAGCCACCGCGACGCTCGCCTCGCTGCGGCCGGGCGGATACGACTACGCCTACCCGACAAAGATCCTCGCCTCCCTCGCGCAGGGCACTCCCGTCATTTACGCGGGTCCGGGCCAGGCAGCCAGCGACGTCGCGGAGGGCGGGCTCGGGGCGGCGTGTGGCCTCGACGCCGATGAGGTCGCCGAGGCCATGGTTGGTCTCGCGTCGGGGACTGCCGCCTGGGTGGGTGCTGAGGGTGCACGCGCCTGGGTGAGCATGCATCGGTCAGTCGAGGCCTCGTCGCGCGCTGCGGCCGCGGTGGTTCGGTCGGCGCTCGCGTAGGCTTTCGGCTTTTCTCCCTAGGGGTTACGCGGCTGCGTGGCGTTATTCCTGGCCATGAGTGCTTTCGATGGCGCGTCGGTGCGTCCCGATGACAATGCGCATGGGCAGAGGAGGCTCCGGCCTCGTCTCATATGCAAAGAGGAATCCTTTTAGTTCGTACCAGTTCGTGCGTGTAACTATTCTCATGTTTACAGTTACAACATAAGTACCTACAATCACGACTGTCACATCAGCAACATGAAGGATTACTATGCGCTCCTCGTGGAGGACCATCGTCGCCGGGCTCACCCTGGCCCTCGGCGCAGCCGCAGCGGCCCTCGTGCCGCCCGCGCACGCAGCAGGTATCACGATTGCCATCGACCCCGGGCACGGCGGCTCCGACCCCGTGCGGTCGCAAACGGCCTGCGTGAGAAGGACCTGACCCTCGCGGTCTCGCTGGCCCTGAAGGAAGAGCTGGAAAGCTACGACGGTGTCCGCGTCGTCATGACCCGCACGACGGACACCCGTCCCTCGGAAAACACCAGCGCCGACCTGTCCAGCCGTGTCGAGATGGCGGCTGCGGAGGATACGGACGCCCTCGTCTCCATCCACTTCAACTCGGGCGCGCCCATCGCGAAGGGTGCCGAGGTCTGGTACCCGAATTCCTCCTCGTACAACTACGGCACGCACACGCAGGGGCGCACCCTGTCCAACGCGATCCAGAAGCAGCTCACCGGCCTCGGGCTGGCTGATCGCGGCATCAAGACGCGTGACAACCCCTACTACGACTACCCGGACGGCTCGACCGGCGACTACTACGCGGTCATCCGCCAGGCTCGCGAAGAGAATATGACCGGCGTCATCGTTGAGCACGCTTTCGTGACCTCCGCATCCGACGCGGCCCTCCTGCGCAACGAGAGCTTCGTGCGCTCCCTCGGTGTCGCCGACGCGACCGGCATCGCCCAGGCCTACGGGCTGAGCAAGGGAACCTGGCGCGCCGCCGGCGACTCCTGGAGCTTCATCTCCAACGGCGAAGCCAAGACCGGCTGGTTCTCTGCCGGTGGGCGCTGGTACTGGGCCGGCTCCAACAAGCAGACGATCCGCGGATGGTCCACCATCAACGGACGCCGCTACTTCTTCGATGACTCCACCGCCATGGTGACGGGCTGGAAGAAGGAAGACGGCAAGTGGTACTACCTGCGTCCCGACGGCGACATGGCCACCGGCTGGGTGAAGGACGCCGGCTCCTGGTACTACCTGAACGCCGACGGCGTCATGGTTACCAGCTGGCTCAGGGATGGCAACAACTGGTACTGGCTGCGCGCCAGCGGTGCGGCCGCGATTGGCTGGACCAACGTTGATGGTGCCTGGTACCTCTTTGATGACGACGCGCGCATGCTCACCGGCTGGCAGCTGACTGATGATGACAACCGCTGGTACTACATGCGATCCAGCGGCCAGATGGTCACCGGCTGGCTCCTCGATGCCGGCAAGTGGTACTACCTGGATGGTGCAGGGCGCCGATGATGACCGGCTGGACCAAGGTGGGCGACACCTGGTACCACCTGAGCTCCTCCGGCGCGATGAGCACCGGCTGGCTCCCTGGACGGCGCCTGGTACTGGCTGGACCCGAACTCGGGCGCCATGGCGACGGGCACGGTCACCGTCGAGGGTCGCGCATCCACCTTCGCTTCCTCCGGCGCGTGGCTCGGCTACGCGGACGGCAGCGAGGCTCCGGCGGCCTCCCGCAGCGCCTCGCGCAGTGCCTCCGTCACGAACGCGTCCGGTCAGCGCCTCATCATGAGCGCGCCCACCGCCTCGCGCTCGGAGACCATCGACGCGATGGAAGACGCCTGGGATCAGGCCGGCTACAGCTACCCGAGCGCGCTGGCCGCTGGCGGTGCGCCGACGATCCGCGACTTCGCGTCCATCGTCTACGACGAGGCCGTGGCCGAGGGCGTGTCCCCCGAGCTGGTCTTCGTCCAGGCGATGAAGGAGACGGGCTGGCTGCGATTCGGCGGCGATGTGACCGTCAGCCAGTACAACTTCTCCGGCATTGGCGCGGTCGGCGGCGGCGCGAAGGGCGCCTCGTTCCCGGACGTGCGCACCGGCATTCGCGCCCAGGTCCAGCACCTGCGCGCCTACGCGGACTCCTCGGTGACCACGGCGTCGCTCGCGAACACGGTTGTCGACCCGCGCTTCACCTATGTGCGCAAGGGTGCGGCCCCCGTGGTCGAGTACCTGGGCATTCAGGAGAACCCCAACCGCACCGGCTGGGCCGCTGCCAAGAACTACGGCTACGACCTGGTGTCCATGATGAAGGCGTACTTCTGAGAGTTCTTCTGTGACGAGGCCGGGGCCGGCTGCGCGATTCAGCGTGGTTGGCCCCGGCCTCGTTTATCTGCGGCGCGCACATATGTTGCGCTCCGGCGCGGCATCTGCGCGAGCGACTACAATCGCAAAGAGCGGTCTGTCCCCACGGTCTCGGGCCGCGGGCCGCCTGAGCTGCGGACAACTACGTGTCAACGACTGTGAATGGAGGTGCCCGGGCGATGAGCTCCTACGGCAAGACGTACGCGTCTGATCCTCAGCTCTGGGACGCGGGCCCAAGCTTCCTGCTCAAGTGCCAGTACGCGGATGGGACGCAGGCAGTCGTTCTGTCCGGATGGCACCGCCGGGCCATGGAGTTCGAGAATCCGATGGTTCTGCCCCCACTGGATGATGGCGAGAGCTACCGGTACTGCTCCATCGACGCGGAAACCCATCGCGAGGACCCGTGGAGCGATATCGACAGGTACGAGCTCGAGGTGTCGCTCGACGGCGCGCACGACGGCGAAATCTCCTCGCTCCTCGAAAAGCTCATGGCGCCGACCGTCGCTCACGCGCTGATGGCTTCCATGCCGGAGATGATCCAGCGGGTGTCTGCGAACAAAACGAACGTGCCCCTGCAGATCGACGCCGACACGCGGATCACCTACGTCGATCTGCTGACCCAGAACCTGCCGGCCCGTTCCGGTGATACCTCCGAGCCGCTTCGTGCCCTTCATCGCTGGTGCCGGATTTTCGATATGGAAAACGGCACCGTCTCGATCTACCAGCCGGTTTCGCCAGACCAGCTCGACAACCTTCGCTGGCCGCACAACGGCATCTGGCTGAACCGCGGGCAGGCATACTTCACCGAGCTGTCGGACGTGGGCAACATCGTTGAGGCGTTCTCGATCCCCATCAAGTACGAGCAATACAACCTCGAGAACTGGCGGATTGAGTTCGAGTTCTGGGAGAACGAACCCTTCCAGATCATGATCAGCGATGACTCGGAAGAAGCCGCGCAGCGCCTCGGGCGGGCGCAGCGAGAAATCGGCGTGCTCTCCCAGTTCGTGACGACGGCGTTCCTTGTGTCCAGGAACCTCGAACGCCGTTCCAAGGTCAACGAACTCGTGATCGGGAACGATGCCCTGCAGAGCCTCGCGACGCGCAAGGTCGCCGAACTCAAGGCGACGATCGAAGAATACCGACGGCTGCTCGAGCGGGCGTCCGGCCTGCTTGCGAACACCGCTCAGTCCGTCCAGGCCGTCGCGAACCAGGAAAACGCCGAGGCCGCAGAACGAACGAACACTTTCCTCACCTTCGCGTCCGCAGTCTTTTTCGTTCCGACGCTCATCATCTCTTTCTTCTCGATGTCCATCATTGGACTCAACCAGGGCGACACTCTTCCCTCGCTCTGGTTCGTGCTCGCCCTGTGCCTGGCGAGCGTGGTCGTCGCGATCGGCGTTCTCGTTGTCTTGAGGCGCCAGCTGAGGAAGAGTCGACACAAGGCCCCAGAGGAGGCGATGACGATGTTCTCCACCATCACGTCAGGCGAGATCCGGCAGGCGCTGGAGCAAGTGTCGCGCCAGTACCTGGCGGGCAACCTCTCTCGGCCGCAGGCGGTCGCGCACTACGACACGAGCGATCTTGAAATCGGGATCACGTCCTATTCCGACGACGCGCGCGAGCAGCCGCACTTTCATACGCAGGCCACCGAGTACCAGTACATGCTGTCCGGGTGGACGCAGTACCTGGATACGGACACCGGCGAGGAGCATGAGTTCCGTGCGGGCGACTTCTACGTCATTGAACCCGGAACGACATACGCGCAGCGCTCGAAGCGGGGGACGCAGATCCTCTTCATCAAGGTTCCCTCCACGAACGACAAGAACGTCGTCACCCCCGGCCCGGATGTCGAGGCCTGGCTGGCCTCGGCCCTGACGACGACGCGCGTGGACTACTCCCACGCTCCCGATGCGCCGGCTGCCAACTCGATCGTCCCGCCGCAGCGGTCGCCATCGAGCGCGAGGGCCGCATCCTCATGCTCCAGCGCCGGGATAGCGGGAATTGGACGCTCCCGGGCGGCACCCTCGAATTCGGCGAAAGCCTCGCCGAGTGCGCGGTCCGCGAGCTCAAGGAGGAGACCGGCCTCGACGTGCGGGTGACCGGGATCGTCGGCACCTACACGGACCCGGACGTGCGCATCGCATACTCCGACGGGGAAGTGCGCCAGGAGTTCACCGTCGTCTTTCACGGGGTGTCCGAGGGCCACGAGGTGTCCTCGACTCTGAATCCACGGGTTTCCAGTGGGTGGAGAAGGAGGAGCTCCTCGATCTGCGCCTCGCTGACTCTCAGCGTCGCAGGCTCGAGGATCTCCTGCGGTATCTGGCCGACGGCACGCAAAGGATTGCATGATGACTGACTCGACGCCGGCAATCGGCATGGACGACAACCGCTTGCGCCACTGCCGCGGCGTGGGCATGAAGGCCTCCGAGCTGGGGCGCGCCCTGTTTGGCTGGTCGGACGACAAGTGCCGCGAGATGTTCGTGATGGGCTACCTGCACGATGTCGGCTATCAATTCGCTCAGGAACAGTCAGAGCACGAGGAACTCGGAGGTGCGCTGCTGCGCTCCCTGGGGTTCGCGTACTGGGCGGAGATTTTCCATCACGGCGATCCCGACAGTGACTACCAGTCGGATGAGCTCCTGGTGCTTAACCTGGCGGACATGTTGACGTCGAAGGACGGTAGCGCCACGACCATCCTGCGCGCCTGACGGACATCGCGAGTCGCTACGGCGCCGAATCAACGCAGTACGTGGCGGCGAAGAAGCTCGCAGACGTGCTCGTCGCTCAAGTGAAGGAGATCCACGGTTCGCAGGAGATCCTCCGCCACCTACTCTGAACGCACGTTCGGGGAGGATCGGCTGTGCGCCGCCCATGATCAACCCGGTATAGGCGGAGGCCCCGGGCGCTTTTCAGAAGCGTCCGGGGCCCTCGTACGTGCGGAAGTCAGCCGCGCAGTGAAGCGACGTAGGAGTCGATGCGCTGCGAGGAATCCTCGGGGGTGAAGCCCGCGGCCTTGATCTTCGTCAGGTCGAGGACGGAGGACAGGGGACGCGGAGCCACCTCGCGGCCCGCGAAGTACTCCTCCGTCGTCACCTCGGTGACATCTTCCGGATTACGGCCGCACAGCTCGAACACGCGCTTGGCGATCTGCGCCCAGCTCATGACCGGTCCCTCGCCCGACAGGTTGTAGGTGCCAAACGGGGCGTCGCTGGTCAGCAGGTGAATGATGCCCTTGGCCAGGTCGGAGGTGAAGGTCAGACGACCCACCTGGTCGGACACGACCGAGGGGGAGGTGCCCTGATCCGCCAGGGACGCCATGGTCTTCAGGAAGTTCTTGCCGTCGCCCACGACCCAGGAGGTGCGCACGATGTAGTGCTTCGGCGTCGAGGCCACAGCGGCGTCGCCGCCCGCCTTCGACTGACCGTACGCGCCGAGGGGAGAGGGGGCCTCGTCCTCGAGGTGCACGTCCTGCGTGCCATCGAAGACGTACTCCGTCGAAATGTGAACCATCGTCGCGCCGTGAGCCGTGGCCTCGCGCGCCAGGATAGCCGGGCCCGTCGAGTTCGCCTGCCAGGTCGCACGGCGACCCTCGGGCGTCTCAGCGCCGTCGACGTTCGTCCACGCGGCCGCGTTGATCACCACGTCGATGTCATCCCACGGCAGAGCGGCCACCTGCTCGGCGTCGGAAATCGACACCTCGGGCAGGTCCACGCCCGTCACCGTGAAGCCGGCCTCGGGCAGCGCGCGCATGAGCTCGCGGCCGAGCTGGCCGTTCGCGCCCGTCACGAGTGCCCGGCGACCCACGGGAGCCGGGGCAGGGAAGGGGGTCACCTCTGCCATGCGCGGGTGAGCCTTGTCCTTGTCGGACAGGATGGCGCGCTCGAGCGGGATCGGCCAATCCACGGCGGCCGTCTCGTCAGCCAGGTTCAGGAAGGTGTAGCGCGCGTCCGGCGACCAGTGGTCGTTGACCAGGTACGTGTAGGCCGTGTTCGGCTCCAGGGTCTGGTAGGAGTTGCCCACGCCCTTGGGGACGAACACCGCGACGCCCGGATCGATGATCGTCGTGTAGACGGTGCCGAAGGAGGGACCCTCGCGCAGGTCCACCCACGCGCCAAACACGCGGCCGGTCGCGACCGACACGAACTTATCCCACGGCTCCGCGTGGATGCCTCGCGTTACGCCGACCTCGTCGTTGAACGAGATGTTGTTCTGCACGGGCTGGAAATCCGGCAGGCCCAGCGCGACCATCTTCTCGCGCTGCCAATTCTCCTTGAACCAGCCTCGGTTATCGCCGTGAACAGTCAGATCAATGCGCAAAAAGCCGGGGATCGGCGTGGTCGTAATCCCCAGGGGCTTAGCGGTGGGCGCCATGGTTCTTCCTTACGTGCGTGGTTTTTGTGCGGACGCAACATTCCATGTAAATACTATCCGATCTGCACCCCCGCGGCGGTGTGCGCCGCCCCATGGGCGCGCGCGGGGGCAAAGTTGTGGAAAAATACTGTTGTATAGGGATAATTGTCAACGACGCGCGACCCACACGAGGACGCGCCGGGAAGCGGAGGCAACATGAAAGGCATCATCCTGGCGGGCGGCTCGGGCACCCGTCTCAACCCGATTACGCTGGGGACATCGAAGCAGCTCGTCCCCGTCTACGACAAGCCGATGATCTACTACCCGCTGTCGACCCTCATGCTGGCGGGCATTTCTGAGGTCCTCGTCATCACGACCCCCCACGACGCTCCGTCGTTCCATCGCCTGCTCGGCGATGGCAGCCAGCTCGGCGTCAACATTTCCTACGCTGTCCAGCACGAGCCCAACGGCCTCGCGCAGGCCTTCGTGCTCGGCGCCGATCACGTGGGCAACGACAGTGCCGCCCTGGTCCTGGGCGACAACATCTTCTACGGCCCCGGCATGGGTGCCCAGCTGCGCCGCCACGTCGACCCCGACGGCGGTGCTGTCTTCGCCTACCACGTGTCCAACCCGCGTGAGTACGGCGTCGTGGAATTCGACGAGGAGTTCAACGCGCTGTCCATCGAGGAAAAGCCCGAGCACCCCAAGTCGAACTACGCGGTGCCCGGCCTGTACTTCTACGACAACGACGTGGTCGAGATCGCCCGCAACCTCAAGCCGAGCGCGCGCGGCGAGTACGAGATCACCGATGTGAACCGCTCCTACCTCGAGGCTGGCAAGCTCAAGGTCGAGGTCCTGCCGCGCGGCACCGCGTGGCTCGACACCGGCACGTTCGACTCCCTCGCTGACGCCACCGCCTTCGTTCGCACGGTTGAGGCCCGCCAGGGCATGAAGATCGGCGCCCCCGAAGAGGTCGCGTGGCGTATGGGCTTCATCGACGACGAGGGCCTGCGCCAGCTCGCCGAGCCCCTGGTCAAGTCCGGCTACGGCGCCTACCTGCTCGAGCTGCTTGAGCGAGAGGGTCGCTGAGTGAGCCGTCCCAGTGCTCAGTCCCGCCTGCTCATCGTTATCCCCGCGTGGAACGAGGAGGAGGTGCTCGGTGACGTCCTCGAGATGGTGAAGGTTGAGAAGCCTTCATTCGCGGACATCCTCGTGGTCTCCGACGGGTCGACGGACGCGACCGCCGATATCGCGCGCGCCGCGGGCGTGGCCGTCCTCGACCTGCCGCTCAACCTGGGGGTCGGTGGCGCGATGCGCGCCGGCTTCCAGTACGCGCGGCGCATGGGCTACGAGTACGCGTGCCAGCTCGACGCGGATGGCCAGCACGATCCGCGCGAGATCGAGACGCTCATCGAGACGGCCTCGAGCGAGCACGCGGACGTCGTCATCGGCTCGCGTTTCGCGGGTAAGGGCAACTACCACGCGCGGGGCCCGCGCAAGTGGGCGATGAACCTCTTCTCGTTCATCCTTTCGCGCGTGTGTGAGACTCACTTGAGCGATACGACCAGCGGTTTCAAGCTCTACGGTCCCCGTGCGCTCTCGCTCTTCGCGCACAACTACCCGGCCGAGTACCTGGGTGACACGATCGGTGCGCTCGTCATTGCGGCGCGCTCGCACCTGGTCGTGCGCGAGGTTGGCGTGCAGATGCACCCGCGCGCGGGCGGCGAGCCCTCCCACAACCCGATCAAATCGGCGCTCTTCCTGGTGCGCGCGACGATGGCCCTCGCGGTTTCGCTGTCGCGCCCCGGAGAGAAGGTCACCCAGGCGCCGGAGGAGAATGCATGAGCCCCACGTACGTGCTTGGACTGGTGTTCGCGATCATCATCCTGGTGATGGTGTTCGTCAAGATGCGTAACTCGGGCCTGAAGGAACGCTACGGCCTGTGGTGGTACTGCATCGCCTTCTTCACGGCGCTGCTGTCCATCTTCCCGCCGATCCTGAAGTGGAGTGCGATCCAGCTGGGCGTCGTCGTTCCGCTGAACCTGGGCTTCTTCGTGGCGGGTGTGGTGCTGCTGCTCCTGTCGCTGCGTTTCTCGGTGGACCTGTCGCGTTCGGATGAGGATCGCCGTCGCCTGACTGAGGAGGCCGCGATCCTGCGCCTCCAAATGGAGGATTTGCAGCGCCGCGTCGATGCTCTCGAGGCATCCCATCAGGGGGATGGTCAGTCCCGCTGAGGCGCGCGCCTTCACAACGATCAACGGGGCCGGGGCCCGTCAGGGTGCAAACCTGACGGGCCCCGGTTCATGACGTGGGAGCGCCCTGGGCGGTCGTTCCGCGTGCGGCGCGGTTAGCGCAGCAGCGTGCCGTCGGGGGCGAGGCTGAGGCGCTCGGTGGGGGCGGCGGGGTCGACCTCGCCCTCGGCGAGCTTGCGCTTGAGCGCGGAGGCTGGGCGCGACACGGGGACCGTGGGCTCGTCAGAGTCGTCGTCGGTCTCGTCCGCCGCGCTCGCGTTGGGGTTCCGAGGCCTTGATCGGCGAGGCGGAGGGCGACTCAACGGGGGTCAGGAGATGCGCGCCCCCATCGCGGATGCGTGCGAGGGCAGCAGGGGCTCGCCGTCGAGGTCCTTGGCCAGGTCGTCGAGCATTGAGCGGGCCTCGTCGACGATGGAGGGTCTTCGGCGTGCAGGCCGTGCACGAGCCAGCGCACGAGCGCGATTTCGGACAGGAGCTGGGCGCGCGTGAAGACGTGCAGGTCGGTGGCGCGGCGCTCGTGGCCGTAGGTCTCGCGGAAACGGTCGAGGAATGCGTCGGAGGCGGTGGCCTGGACCCATGCGATGTCGAGTGCGGGGTCGCCGACGTGTGCGCTGGTCCAGCCGCCGATGGCGAGGAGTGAGCCGCGCTTGACGGACAGGCAGCGCTCCTGGATATCGCCGTGGATGGGTGCGGAGGGGAAGCGCCACAGGGACACGTCCTCGAGGGCGGCCTCCCAGCGGCTCCACAGGGCGGCGGGGATGGCGACTTCGCGGGCGGCCTCGTCGAGGAGGGCGAGGTTGCGATCGCGGCACTCGATGGCCGTGTAGCTGGGCAGGCCGATCGAGGAGAGACGGTCTCGGGGAGGTTGTGCAGGGGCTGCGAGGGCGCGTCCGAGGGACGCGGGCAGCAGGGGATCGGTGTCGAGGTCCTCGTCCGTGGGGGCGGTGCCGCCCGGGTCGCGGTGGACGTAGACGGTACCGCCGTCGCTGGTCTTAACCTGGCCTGCCAGGCGCGGCACGTCGAAGGGAATGTAGTCGTGGTCGTGTGCCTGGCCGAGCCGATCCAGGATGCCGGAGGTCGCCTCGAGTGCGGGTCCGGGAGACCTCCTCGTGGGGGCAGGTGACGATCCAGCGGTGTCCGGCGGCGTCTTCGATGCCGGTCACGGTGGAGAAGCTCGTCGCTGTAGGGTGGGCGGGCGCAGGGCGGTGACGCGCATGCCGGGGACGGCTGCGGTGGCCAGGGCTGCCAGTTCGAGGGGGCTCTTGCGGGAGGTCATTGCCTTAACGTATCGCGGCCTGGGCCCGGGCGCTCCTCCCCGCGCGGGCGCGAGGAGGATTGGATGGATGTGGGTTTGCTCCTTTGCCGAAAAACTCTGTTACTTTCGACACATTGGCTTGGTCTGTAGCAAGGAGGCGCAGCGATGGAAGCCACGACGCGCGCACTCGCCGCACGGGTGCGTGAGGATTTAGCCGCGGGCGGAGTTGACGCGGCCCGAGACCCTCGATCCGTGCGTCTGCTCATTCACCGCGCCATCGACCGTTTCGCGCCCGACCTGCTGCCCGCGGCCCGCGGCAGGTCGAGCGGACCCTCATGGATGACATCTGCGGTCTGGGCCCGCTTCAGGCGCTCATGGATGATCCCTCGGTCGAGGAAATCTGGATCAATGCGGCGTCGCGCGTGTTCGTGGCCCGCTCGGGTGTCGCCGAGCTGACCAGCCTGATCCTCACCGACGAGGACGTGCGCGCGCTCGTCGAGCGCATGCTCCACCACTCCGGGCGCAGGCTCGATCTGTCCAGCCCCTTCGTCGATGCGATGCTCGCGGGAGGGGAGCGCCTCCACGTCGTCATTCCGCCCGTCACGGGATCGTCGTGAGCGTCACATCCGCAAGCATCCAGCGCGCCCGCACCCTGGACGACCTGGTCGCGGTCGATATGCTCGTCCCTCCGATGCGGGATTTTTTGGCGGCCGCCGTCTCCGTCGGGCTCTCCGTCCTCGTCTCGGGTGGCACGCAGGCCGGGAAGACGACGTTGCTGCGCGCGCTCGCAGGAGAACTGCCCAGGTCGCGCCGCGTCATCTCCTGCGAGGAGGTCTTCGAGCTGGGCCTAGCCAATTGGGACCACGTCGCGATGCAGACGCGCCCGGCCGGCGCGGAGGGGACGGGCGAGATCACGCTGCGTGACCTCGTGCGCGAATCGCTGCGTATGCGCCCCGAGTACCTGATCGTCGGCGAGGTCCGAGGGCCCGAAGCCCTCGACCCTGCTGGTGGCCCTCAACGCGGGCGTGCCGGGCATGGCGACCGTGCATGCGAACTCGGCCCGCCAGGCCCTCGACAAGCTGTCGATCCTGCCGCTCCTGGCGGGGGAGAACGTGACGACGGGGTTCGTCACCCCGACCCTGGCCTCGTCCATCGATCTCGTGTGTCACGTCGAGCGTGGCGCGGACGGGCAGCGCCACGTCGCCGAGATCATGGCGGTCCCCGGGCGCGTCGAAGGAAACCAGATCGAGACTGCCACCCTCTTCCCGCTTCGATGGGTGCCGGTGCGTCCGAGGCGCCGGGCGGCCTGGACCTGCACGATCGTTTTGCCGCCGCCGGCTTCGACCTCGCGTCCCTTCTGGATTGGGGGCCGGCGTGATTGCGATCGTGTGCGGGCTCGTGTTCGGGATCGGCCTCGTCCTGGCCGTGTCCCCCTGGTTCACGCCACCCCCGGCGTGGCGCCCGTGGGGGCCGTGGAAGCGCCTGCGCGAGGACGTGGCCCGCGCCCGCATCCCTGGATTGACGGCCGCGCGCCTCGTCGCGCTGAGCCTCGGAGTCGGAACCGTCGTCGCGCTCGTCATCCTGGCTGTCACGGGAGCCTGGCCCGTCGCCCTCATCGTCTCCGTCGGCGTCGCGTTCCTGCCCTACGCGTGGGTCGTTTCCCGCCTCGGCGCGCAAGCGAAGACCGTGAGGGCCGCATGGCCCGAGGTCATCGACGCCATGGTGTCCGGCGTGCGTGCGGGCACTGCGCTGCCCCAGGTGCTCTGCGACCTGGCCGAGGAAGGACCCGTCCCCGTGCGCTTCGCCTTCGAAGCGTTCTCGAGGGATTACAGCGCTACTGGCCGTTTCGAGCCCGCCCTGGACACGATGAAAGAGACGGTCGCGGACCCCGTTGCCGACCGCATCGTCGAGGCGCTGCGCATCGCTCGATCCGTGGGCGGGGCGGACCTGACCCGCCTGCTTCAAGACCTCGCCTCGCTGCTGCGCGAGGATGCGCGCGTGCGCGGAGAACTCGAGGCGCGTCAATCCTGGACCGTGGGCGCCGCCCGCCTCGGCCTCGCGGCCCCCTGGGTCGTCCTGCTCCTCCTGTCGGGAGGCGGGGCCAGCGCGAGCGTCTGGAACTCGCCGGGCGGTATCGCCGTCCTGTGCTCCGGGGCCGGTATCTGCGTCATCGCCTACCTGATCATGAAGGCCATGGGCCGCCTGAGCACCGACCCGAGGAATCCTGGGGCGCGCGATGAACCCGTGGATCACGCGCGCCCTCGACCTGGCCGTCGCCCTCGTTGCCGGCGCGGGCCTCGTCCTCATCCTGGCCGCCGCCCTCGCGCCGCCCTTCCTTCGTTGACCGCGTCGCTGCAGGGCCGTGTGCAGGAGCACCCACCCTCCGCGCTCGTCGCGTGGACGCGCCGCGTGAGCGCCTCAGCCCTCGATTCCCTCGGATCCACCAGCGAATCCGTCGCCCGCAGGCTCGCCCTGGCCGGTATGAACCCGGACGTGTCCGTCTTCCGGCTGCACCAGGCGGTCGCGGGGGTCGCCGGCCTCGTCGGCGCGTGTGCCCTCGTCGCCGCGCGCCACGCCTCCTCCCTGCGCGCCTCCCTCATTCCCCTGTGCGCCTGCGCGCTCGTCGGAACCCTCCTCGGGGTCGCCGGCATGGACCGCTTCCTCACCGTGCGTGCACCGCGCCGCGCAGCGCGCGATCGACGCCGCCGTGCCCGACTGCTCCGAACTCCTCGCGCTCGCGGTTGCCGCCGGCGAGTCGATCCCCGCCGCCATCGAGCGCGTCGCCGGGTGCGCGGGAGGCCCCCTCGGGCGCAGGCTGTCGCTGACAGCCGGGCACATCCGCAACGGCACGCCCTCCGTGCGCGCTCTCGCCGACCTCGTCGAGCGCACCGAATCCTCAGCCCTCACGCGCCTGAGCCGCACCCTCACTACGGCGATCGAGCGCGGCTCACCCCTGGCCTCGGTCCTGCACGACCAGGCCCGGGACCAGCGCGAACGATCCTCGCAGCCCTCATGGAGGAGGGTGGGCGCCGCGAGATCGCGATGCTCCTGCCCGTCGTCTTCCTCATCCTGCCCGTCACCGTCATGTTCGCCCTCTACCCGGGGCTTATCGCCCTGGATTTCACCCCGTGAAGGAAGGAAAGCAGTCATGAAGAAACTCTTTTCAGGAAGGCTCCCTCGGGGAGCGCGGCGACGTGCCCGGGTGGGTCCTCATCACCCTGATGACGGCCGCGCTCGTTGTCCTCATCTGGGGCGTCGCCTCGGAGCGTCTCGTGGAGATCTTTAACCGTGCGATGGACTCGATTGCGGGCATCTGAGGAGGGGTCCGAGGTCGTCTCGACGGTCCTCGTCCAGGGCCTCGTCGTCCTCGTCATCCTCCTGCTCCTTCAGCTGGCCTTCGCTTCGCACGTGCGCACGATGAGCGTGAGCGCGGCGTCGAGGGCGCGCGCCGTGGCGGCTCTGCTCGGGGGACGAGGACGAGGGCACGGGCCGCACGGGCGAACTCCTCGACTCTCTCGTGGGGGCCGCGAAGGACCGCGAGATCGCCGTGGAACGTGAGAGCGACGCGGGCGTCGATGTCTCACCGTCACCGTGCGCACGCGCCTGCCGCTCGTGGGCGGGCTTGGGCCGAGGTGGCTGACCGTGCGCGGGCGCGCCTGGTGGAGGGCCGTGAGCGAGCGGGGAGATGCCAGCGTCGAATTCCTCGGGATCCTTGTCGTCGTCGTGATCCCGGTGCTCTACATCGTGCTCGCGATCAGCCAGGTGAGCGCCGGCGCCCATGGCGGTGGATGCGGGGGCCCGCGAGGCCGCGCGCATTCTCGCCGAGGACCCGGATCGAACGGCCGACGCCTCCCATGCCGTGACCCTCATCGTCGAGGATTTCGGCGTGAACGCGGACCCCGAGGTGGCCGCGACGTGCGATAACTGCCAGGACGGAGAAGGGGCTGTTGATGTGCGCGTGTCCGTGCAGGTCCCGCTGCCCTTCATGCCCTCCTGGCTCGGCGGCGTCGGCGTGGGCGTTTCCTCGAGTGCCCGCGCGCCCGTGCGTGAGGTGGTCGCCCGTGATTGAGGGGTGAGGGGCGCGTCGGGATCCTCATGTGCGCGGGCTGCGCCTTCGTGTGCCTGCTGCTCGTCGTGTCGATTGCGCTCACCGAGGTTGCGATGCAGGGATCGCCGCCTCGTGTCCTGCGCCGACGCCCTGGCCAGCGCCGGGGTGTCGGGAGCCTCCGCGTCGACGGTATTCGTCGGAGGTGACCTCGGGAGTTGACGAGGAGTCAGCGAGCTCTCGCGTCGACCGTGCGCTCGCGGGACTGTCGGACTCGACGTGCCGGGTCGGGGATGGGGTGAGCGTCTCCTGGGTCAGCGTGAGCGGCGGGGAGGTGGAGGTGGGTGTGAGGGCGCATCCGATGGTCTCCCTCTTGCCCCCGGTGCTGCGCAGGTGCGGTGGTTCCCTGAGCTGGTGAGGACCTCGAGCGCACGCCTGCGTGGGGTGTAGGGGACCGCCCTAAAGTGGCATCCGCGACGGTCACATTGTGGGATGGTGAAGGGAAAGGGTGGGTAAACGAAACGTAAACTTTTGGGCCATGAGCAGCTTTGATACATCTCGTCTTTCCCCCGCGCTGGCCTCCGTTTTCGAATCCGTTCAGCGCCGTGATCCCGCTCAGGCCGAGTTCCACCAGGCCGTGTACGAGGTCCTCCTGACCATCGCCCCTTGCCGAGCGCCACCCCGAGTACGCCGACCTGGCAATCATCGACCGCATCGTCGAGCCCGAGCGTCAGCTCCAGTTCCGCGTCCCGTGGGCTGACGATATGGGCAACATCCACGTGAACCGCGGCTTCGCGTTCAGTTCAACTCCGCGCTCGGCCCCTACAAGGGCGGCCTGCGCTTCCACCCCTCCGTGAACCTGTCGATCATCAAGTTCCTCGGCTCGAGCAGATCTTCAAGAACGCCCTGACCGGCCCTGCCCATGGGTGGCGCCAGGGCGGCGCGGACTTCGACCCCAGGGCAAGTCCGACGCCGAGGTCATGCGCTTTCTGCCAGTCCTTCATGACTGAGCTCTCCCGCCACATCGGCCCCGACACCGACGTGCCCGCCGGCGACATCGGCGTGGGTGGCCGCGAGATCGGCTACATGTTCGGACAGTACAAGCGCCTCAAGAACCGCTTCGACGCGGGCGTCCTGACCGGCAAGGGTCTGACGTGGGGCGGTTCGTTTGCGCGTACCGAGGCCACCGGTTACGGCCTCGTCTACTTCGCTGCCGAGATGCTCGCCGCGAAGGGCACCAGCTTCGACGGCAAGCGCGTCGTCGTCTCCAGTTCGGGTAACGTCGCGATCTACGCGACCGAGAAGCTCAGCAGCTGGGCGCGACCGTCGTTGCCGTCTCCGATTCCTCCGGCTACGTCGTGGACGAGGCCGGCATCGACGTCGCGCTGCTCAGGGACGTCAAGGGAGGTGCGTCGTGGACGCGTCTCCGACTACGCAGCCGAGCGCCCCGGTGTCGTCTTCGTGCCCGGCGGCTCCATCTGGGACGTCCCCTGTGACGTCGCCCTGCCCTGATGCGACTCAGAATGAGCTGCCCTGTCTGGCGTCGAGGCCCTCATCAAGAACGGCGTCCAGCTGGTTGCCGAGGGCGCGAACATGCCCACCACCCCCGAGGCGATCGAGGCCCTGCAGGCCGCCGGGCGTCGCCTACGCCCCCGGCAAGAACCTCCAACGCGGGCGGCGTGGCCACCTCCGGCCTCGAGATGCAGCAGAACTCCGGGCCGCGCAGTGGGCCCTTCGAGGAGACCGACGCGAAGCTCCACCAGATCATGGTCGATATCCACGCGAACACCGTCGCCACCGCCGAGGAATACGGCGTCGCGGGCGACTACGTGGCCCGGCGCGAACCTGGCGGGCTTCCGCAAGGTGGCCGACGCGATGGTCGCGATGGGTCTCATCTGATCCGCTATCTTTTCGGTGCCCCGGCGTCCTGTGGCGTCAGGGGGCACCGTCGTCATCTGTGGCCGATAGAGTAAGCCCCGCCACCGTCGCCCCATAGCGTTCCTCGTTGGGCCTGCGATCCGCTACCCTGGGTGCGTGGCCATTGAATTTTCTGAAGAGTCCCGTCCCTGCGCACCCGATGGAGAACATCCTCGCGGTCGTGCAGCCGGACAAGCTGCGCGAGCAGATCGCCGAGCTGAATGAGAAGGCGGCCGCGCCCGACCTGTGGGACGACCCGAGCGCCGCCCAGGCTGTCACGAGCTCGCTCAGCCACCGCCAGAGCAGAGCTCGACCGCGTCACTCAGATGAGTGAGCGCATCGACGACCTGGAGGCCATGGTGGACATGGCTGCCGAGGACCCGGATGAGGGCGCTGACATCCTCGCCGAGGCCGAGGCCGACCTGGAGAAAGCTGCGCAAGGACCTGGGCGACCTGGAGATCCGCACGCTGCTGGACGGCGAGTACGACGAGCGCAATGCCGTCATCACGATCCGAAGCGGCGCGGGTGGCGTGGATGCCGCAGACTTCGCCGAGATCCTCCTGCGCATGTACCTGCGCTGGGCGGAGCGTCACGGCTACCCGACGAGGTCATGGACACCTCCTACGCGGAAGAGGCCCGGCCTGAAGTCGGCGACCTTCGAGTTCAGGCCCCCTACGCCTACGGCACGCTGAGCGTCGAGGCCGGCACCCACCGCCTCGTGCGCATCAGCCCCTTCGACAACCAGGGCCGCCGCCAGACGTCCTTCGCGGCTGTCGAGGTCATCCCCCTCATCGAGACCACGGACCACATCGAGATCCCGAGTCCGAGCTGAGGTGGACGTCTTCCGCTCCTCGGGCCCCGGCAGCCAGTCCGTGAACCGACCGACTCGGCCGTGCGCATGACCCACATCCCACGGGCATCGTCGTGTCCATGCGGGATGAGAAGTCCCAGATCCAGAACCGTGCGGCCGCCCTGCGAGTCCTGCAGTCCCGCCTCCTCGTGCTGCGTCACGAGGAAGAGCAGGCGAAGAAGAAGGAACTCGCCGGCGACGTCAAGGCGTCGTGGGGCGATCAGATGCGCTCCTACGTCCTCCAGCCGTATCAGATGGTCAAGGACCTGCGCACCGAGTTCGAGTCCGGCAACTGGTCCGTCTTTCGATGGCGACATCGACGGCTTCATCAACGCCGGCATCGCTGGCGCAGAACGAGCAGAAGGCCGCTCAGGGACTGAGCGACGCCCGTACGCGCACCCGGCCCCGGCCTCGTCGATTCATGAACGAGGCGGGGCCGACGTGTCAGAGCACCCCAGGTGGAGGGCTGAGCGCCACACCGGCGGTTTTTCCGCGTGTCGCAGCCGGGTCGTGACCCGATCGTTACCTAATCTGACAGGGACTATTGACCCCGATCGGACGGTCCCATGATTCGTTTTGAAGATGTCACCATGGTGTACACGCCAGGTGCCCAGCCCGCGCTGGACCACGTCTCGCTGGAGGTGGAACGCGAAGAATTCGTGTTCCTCGTCGGCAAGTCGGGTTCCGGCAAGTCCACGTTCCTGCAGCTCGTCATGCGCGAAATGAAGGCGACGAGCGGCAAGGTGTGGGTGCTCGGCAAGGACGTGTCCAAGCTGTCCACGTGGGCGGTTCCGAAGCTGCGCCGTCAGATCGGCACGGTCTTCCAGGACTTCCGACTGCTGCCCTCCAAGACCGTGTGCGAGAACGTCGCTCTGGCCATGCAGGTCATCGGCAAGCCTCGCCACGCGATCGAGACCGCCGTCCCGGACGCCCTCGAGCTGGTGGGCCTGTCCGGCACGAGAATCGCGCCTGCCGCACGAGCTGTCCGTGGTGAGGGACAGCGTGTCGCGATCGCGCGCGCCATGGTCAACCGCCCCGAGCTGCTGCTCGCGGACGAGCCCACCGGCAACCTCGACCCCGAGACGTCGCTGGGCATCATGCGCCTGCTTGACCGAATCAACCGCTCGGGTACGACCGTCGTCATGGCTACCCACGACGCGGACATCGTGAACCAGATGCGTAAGCGCGTCATCGAGCTCGCCAGCGGCGACGTCGTGCGCGACCAGAACCGCAGCGTCTACGGGGCCGGGAGGTAAGACCAGTGAAGCTTCGTTTTATTCTGTCCGAGGTCGGCGAGGGCCTGTCGCGTAACCGCGCGATGAGCGTCGCCGTCATCCTCGTGACCTTCGTGTCCCTCCTCTTCGTGGGCATCGCGGGCTGACCCAGATGCAGGTGTCCAAAGATGAAGTCGGAGTGGTACGACAAGATCGAGGTCACGATCTACATGGCGCCATCAACGACGCGGCGCGAACTGCAACGCGACCGAGGCGATCGACGCGCAGATCGACGCGGTGCGCCGAAGCTGGCGTCCGCCGAGATGACCCGTACGTGGCTCACGTGTACGAGGAGACGAAGGAAGAGGCGTACGAGAACTTCCAGCGTCTCAGCGGCAACGATGCGCTGACGCAGTGGACCACGCCCGACATGCTGCAGTTTCGCGTTCCGCATCAAGCTGGTTAACCCGAGCAGTACTCGGTGGTCAGGGAGGAGTTCTCCGGGACCGCGGGCGTGTCCGGGTGCGTGACCAGCGCGAGGTCGTCGAGCCCTGTTCCGCGTGCTGGGCGCTGCCCGCACGGCTGCGCTGGGCCTCGGCGCCATCATGGTCGTCGCCGCGATCCTGCTGATCTCGACGACGATCCGCCG
>BNJU01003226.1_pt1 | contig 49722 bp, 72 predicted proteins | sample 8539281 | NCBI WGS metagenome assembly BNJU01 (sample SAMD00202456, study PRJDB9452) | human saliva metagenome | isolation source: human saliva | place: Japan | reverse complement strand
AGTGTATGCTTGAGTAGAGAACTTCGCTGGGCGTTTGTTCTTAGCAATCATAGATTTTTTTAGCCATTAGTTATACCTCCTATATTATTTTGCAAAAGGCATTCCAAGGCCTGTAAGCAATGCACGTGACTCTTCGTCAGTGTTAGCAGTAGTTACGATAACGATGTCAAGACCACGTGTTTTGTCAACGTCATCAAAGTTGATTTCTGGGAAGATCAATTGTTCTTTCACACCAAGTGTGTAATTTCCGCGTCCATCAAATGATTTTGTTGGAACACCGTGGAAGTCACGGACACGTGGAAGTGATACTGAAACCAATTTATCCAAGAATTCGTACATACGTTCACCACGAAGGGTAACTTTTGCACCGATCGCTACACCTTCACGAAGACGGAAGCCGGCGATTGATTTTTTAGCTTTAGTGATAAGTGGTTTTTGACCTGAGATAAGTGCCAATTCTTCAGCAGCTTTTTCAAGGCTTTTAGCGTTTGATACAGCTTCACCAACACCCATGTTCAAAACGATCTTTTCTACTTTAGGCACAGCCATCACTGATGAGTAGTTGAATTGTTCTGTCAAAGCAGGAACTACTTCATTAAGATATTTTTCTTTTAAACGATTTGCCATTATACTTCTCCTTTCCTTCGTGATTAATCAAGCACTTCGCCTGATTTCTTGTTGTAGCGAACTTTTTTACCGTCTACAAATTTGTAACCAACACGACCAGCTACACCATTTTTGTCCAAAACTTGAACGTTTGATACGTGAATAGCTGCTTCCTTCTCGATGATACCACCTTGAGGAAGTTCGTTAGTTGGACGTTGGTGTTTCTTAATGATGTTAACACCTTCAACGATAACTTTGTTTACTTTTGGAAGGGCAGTAAGGACAACAGCTTCTGTTCCCTTATCTTTACCAGCGATTACGCGAACTTTGTCGCCTTTTTTTACAAACATTTTTTTCTCCTTTTATTCTTACGCCCAATGGGCACCCTGGCTAAGCCAGGGGACTGTGTTTGTTTGTTTTGCTCTGTGAAAATTAAAGCAATCCTTCGTCAGTTTCAACTCACCTAACTTAAGTTATGCTTTCGTCTTACTTCCTAGACTTGTTTTAATTTTCTTTGAGCAATCAATTAAAGTACTTCTGGAGCAAGTGACACGATCTTCATGAAGCCACCTTCACGCAATTCACGTGCAACTGGGCCAAAGATACGTGTTCCGCGAGGAGTTTTATCTTCACGGATGATAACTGCTGCGTTTTCGTCAAATTTGATGTATGAACCATCAGCACGACGAGCACCTGATTTAGTACGAACGATAACTGCTTTAACAACGTCACCTTTTTTTAACCGCACCACCAGGAGTAGCTTGTTTTTACAGATGCCACAATAACATCACCGATGTTCGCAAATTTACGTTTAGAACCACCAAGAACTTTGATAGTCAAGATTTCGCGTGCACCGCTGTTGTCTGCGACTTTCAAACGAGTTTCTGTTTGAATCATTTCAGTTTTCTCCTTTCAGGTTTGATTAGATGATAACCGCTTCTTCAACGACTTCTACAAGACGGAAACGTTTTTGTAGCTGAAAAGCGGACGAGTTTCCATGATACGTACGATATCGCCTTCTTTGGCAACATTGTTTTTCATCATGTGCTTTATATTTTTTTAGAGTAGTTAATACGTTTACCATAGACTGGGTGGTTACGTTTTGTTTCAACTACAACTGTGATTGTCTTGTCCATTTTGTCAGATACAACACGTCCAACAAGAACTTTACGATTATTGCGTTCCATTGAAATTTCTCCTTCCCTAGTCTATTATTTCGCTTCAGATTGAACTGTTTTTGATACGAGCGATTTGTTTTTAACTTCTTTCAAGCGAGCTGTTTGTTCTAATTGACCAGTAGCAGCTTGAAACGAAGTTCAAACAATTCTTTTTTTCAATTCGTTTTTCGCGCTTCGCGAGTTCTTCTTGAGAAAGACCACGAAGTTCTTTAACAAATTCTTTTACTTCATTAAGTTTCATGCCTTCTCCTTATTCTGCTTCACGTTTTACGAATTTACATTTAACTGGCAATTTGTGGCTTGCAAGACGAAGCGCTTCGCGAGCAACTTCTTCAGATACACCAGCAACTTCAAACATTACTTTACCACGTTTAACTGGTGCTACCCAACCTTCAGGTGCCCCTTTACCAGATCCCATACGAACCCCGATAGCTTTAGCTGTGTATGATTTGTGTGGGAAGATTTTAATCCAAACTTTACCACCACGTTTCATGTAACGAGTCATGGCGATACGAGCAGCTTCGATTTGGCGGTTAGTGATCCAGTGGCTAGTTGTAGCTTGAAGACCGTATTCACCGAATGCTACTTCTTTTCCACCTTTAGCTTCACCGCGCATTTTACCACGGAATTCACGACGGTGTTTAACACGTTTAGGTACTAACATTGGTTATTTACCTCCTTTAGTGTTTTTACGAGCTGGAAGAACTTCACCACGGTAGATCCATACTTTAACACCAAGTTTACCGTATGTAGTGTCTGCTTCTTCCCAAGCGTAATCGATATCTGCACGAAGTGTGTGAAGTGGAACAGTTCCTTCAGAGTATCCTTCAGCACGGGCGATATCTGCACCGTTCAAACGACCTGATACTTGAGTTTTTGATTCCTTTTAGCTCCAGCACGCATAGCACGTTGGATTGCTTGTTTTTGTGCACGACGGAAAGCAACACGTTGCTCCAATTGACGAGCAATTCCTTCACCAACAAGGTGAGCATCCAAATCAGGTTGTTTGATTTCAATGATGTTGATGTGTACTTGTTTTCCAGTCAATTTGTTAAGTTTAGCATCGAAGTGCATCAACGTTAGCACCACCTTTTACCGATAACCATACCTGGTTTAGCAGTGTGAAGTGAAACGTTAACTTTGTTTACTGCGCGTTCAATTTCAATAGTTGAAACTGCTGCGTCAGCAAGTTCTTTTTGAACGAATTTACGGATTGCAAGATCTTCATGAAGGTAATCCGCGTATTCTTTTTCAGCATACCATTTGGCATCCCAATCACGGATGATGCCGACACGCATACCAATTGGATGTACTTTTTGACCCACGATTTTACCTCCTTATTTTTCTGCAACAGCTACAGTGATGTGAGCTGTACGTTTGTTGATTGGTGAAGCTGAACCTTTCGCACGTGGACGGAAACGTTTCATAGTTGGTCCTTCGTTTGCGAATGCTTCAGATACTACCAAGTTAGCTTTGTCCAAACCAAAGTTGTTTTCAGCGTTAGCTACAGCTGAGTTCAAAACTTTCAAGATGATTTCAGCAGCTTTGTTTGGAGTGAATGTCAAAATTGCGATTGCATCGGCTACGCTTTTACCACGGATATTGTCAAGAACAAGACGTGATTTACGAGGTGAAACACGTACTGTGCGAGCCATTGCTTTAGCTGAAGTAATTTCTGCCATTTATGTTCTCCTTATTTTCTACGTGTCTTCTTGTCGTCTGCGGCGTGACCTTTGTAAGTACGAGTTGGTGCGAATTCACCAAGTTTGTGACCTACCATGTCTTCTTGGATGTAAACAGGTACGTGTTTACGTCCATCATAAACTGCGATTGTGTAACCAATGAAACTTGGGAAGATCGTTGAACGACGTGACCAAGTTTTGATAACTTTTTTCTTTTCGTCGTTAGCTTGAGCTTCAACTTTTTTCATCAAATGCTCATCGACGAAAGGTCCTTTTTTAAGACTGCGTCCCATTTTTATATTTTCTCCTTTAAATTTTGTACCACAGCGGCTTGCGCTCACATGGAGCGCTACCGAGCTGGCGGAATTTCCTAGTTGCTTAAGCGACTAGTTTTAAATTATTTCTCGTTGCGACGACGAACGATAAGTTTGTCAGATTTCGCTTTCTTGTTACGAGTTTTAAGACCAAGAGCAGGTTTGCCCCATGGAGTAGATGGTGCTTTACGACCAACTGGTGCTTTACCTTCACCACCACCGTGTGGGTGATCGTTAGGGTTCATTACAGAACCACGAACTGTTGGGCGGATACCTTTCCAACGGCTACGTCCTGCTTTACCAAGGTTTACAAGTCCATGTTGTTCGTTTCCGACAACACCAACTGTAGCACGACAAGTTCCAAGAATCATACGAACTTCGCCTGATTGAAGACGAACAAGAACGTATTTACCTTCTTGTCCCAATACTTGAGCAGAAGCTCCAGCAGCACGAACCAATTCACCACCACGACCTGGTTTCAACTCAATGTTGTGAACCAAAGTACCAACTGGGATGTTAGCAAGTGGAAGAGCGTTACCTACTTTGATATCTGCTTCAGGACCTGAAACGATACGTTGACCAACTTCAAGACCTTTTGGAGCGATGATGTATGCTTTCACACCGTCAGTGTAGTGTACAAGAGCGATGTTTGCAGAACGGTTTGGATCGTACTCGATAGTTTTAACAACTGCTTCAACGTTATCTTTGTTACGTTTAAAGTCAACCAAACGGTAGAAACGTTTGTGTCCACCACCTTGGTGACGAACTGTGATACGACCGTTGTTGTTACGACCAGCCTTGTTCTTCAAAGCAACAAGCAAAGTTTTTTCTGGTGTGCTTGTTGTGATTTCAGCGAAATCCAAAGAAGTCATATTACGGCGACCGTTTGTTGTTGGTTTATAAACACGAATTCCCACGATATTTCCTCCTTAGATTATTCAGCTTCAGCAGCAAACAACTCGATTGCTTTTGAATCAGCTGTAAGTGTGATGATAGCTTTTTTAGTTTTGTTAGTAAAACCAGTGTAACGTCCAACACGTTTAGCTTTAGGTTTTACGTTGATTGTGTTAACATTTGCAACTTTAACACCTTCGAAAGCAGCTTCAACAGCTTGCTTGATCAAAAGTTTGTGCGCACGAGTGTCAACTTCAAATACATATTTGCCTGCTTCAAGTTGAGCCATTGAGCTTTCAGTGATAACAGGTTTTTTGATAACATCATACAAATTCATTATGCAAGAACCTCCTCGATTTTAGAGATAGCTGCTTGAGTAACAAGAAGTTTGTCACTATTTGCGATGTCAAGAACACTTGCAGTTGTAGCAGTCGCAACTTTCACGTTTGGAAGGTTACGAGCTGAAAGAGCTGCGAATTCGTTTCCTTCTTCAAGAATAACAAGGACTTTAGAATCGATGCTCAAAGCTGCAAGAACTTTTGCAAATTCAGCAGTTTTTGGAGCTGTAAATTCAAGAGAATCAACGGCTACAAATTTGTTTTCAGCAACTTTTTCTGAGTAAACAGATTTTAGTGCAAGGCGACGAACTTTTTGAGGAAGTTTGTACGCATAGCTACGTGGAGTTGGTCCGAAGACAATTCCACCACCACGCCATTGTGGAGAGCGGATAGAACCTTGACGAGCACGTCCAGTTCCTTTTTGACGCCATGGTTTGCGTCCGCCACCTGAAACGGCTGAACGGTTTTTAACAGCGTGAGTTCCTTGACGAAGGCTAGCACGTTGGCTGATGATGACATCAAACACAACAGATTGGTTTGGTTCGATACCAAAGATTGCATCGTTAAGAACAACTTCGCCCGCTTGTTTACCAGTTTGGTCGAATAATGTTACATTTGCCATTTTGACTGTATTCCCCTTTCCTTATTATTTACCAGCTTTAACTGCTGATTTGATAGTGATAAGAGATTTCTTAGCACCTGGTACGTTACCTTTGATAAGGATAACGTTCTTTTCTGGAACAACTTGTACAACTTCAAGGTTTTGAATTGTTACACGGTCGCCACCCATACGTCCTGCAAGGTTTTTACCTTTGAATACGCGGTTAGGTGCAACAGGTCCCATAGAACCTGGACGACGGTGGTAACGAGAACCGTGAGCCATAGGTCCACGTGATTGTCCGTGGCGTTTGATAACACCTTGGAAACCTTTACCTTTAGAAGTACCAGTTACGTCAACAACATCTCCAGCTGCGAAAGTTTCAACTGTGATTTCAGCACCAACTTCCAAGCCTTCAACGTTTTTTTGAATTCACGAATGAAGCGCTTAGGAGCCGTGTTAGCTTTTGCTACATGTCCTTTAGCAGGTTTGTTGCTCAATACTTCGCGTTTGTCATCGAAACCAACTTGGATAGCGTTGTATCCGTCTGTTTCAACAGTTTTAACTTGAAGAACAACGTTTGGAGTTGCTTCAATAACTGTTACAGGGATCAATTCGCCAGCTTCAGTGAAGATTTGAGTCATTCCCACTTTTTTCCCTAAGATTCCTTTTGTCATGAGAAAATAGTTCCTTTTCTATATTTTTTATTCAAAAAGTTTTTAACGAGCGTTTTTTATGCTCAAGTTATCAAGCTTTAAATTAAAGTTTGATTTCTACGTTTACACCACTTGGAAGATCCAATTTCATCAAAGCGTCAACTGTTTTTTGAGTTGGGTTAACGATATCGATCAAACGTTTGTGTGTACGCATTTCAAATTGTTCGCGAGAGTCTTTGTATTTGTGAGTCGCACGAATGATTGTGTAGAGGCTACGCTCAGTTGGAAGTGGGATTGGACCCGCAACTTGTGCACCTGTACGAGTAGCTGATTCTACGATTTTTGCAGCCGCTGTGTCAAGCGTACGGTGTTCGTAAGCTTTCAAACGGATACGGATTTTTTTGTTTGCCATCTTTTTCTCCTTTTCGTCTATTTAAGATAATAGGCTAGCTCCACAAGAAAACCGACGCGCGTTGCGTGGCAATGCAACCGAGCGTGTCGCAACCTCTTGCATCAAAGCTAAAGCTGTAATTTACAGCACCATAATAGAATAACACAAAGCCCCTGCGATTGCAAGGGATTTGACAGGTTTTTAAATTTTTTTAGATGAAACTGTTTTTCTTATTCCATTTTAATAAATTTGCATATTTAAGTGCTGAATTATCTGACTTTTCTTCTATATAATGTTAGTTTTAATTTGAAATGTATCATTCGATTGATTTATCAAGATATCTGCTTTTGACTCGGTTTCTTTATAGTATTGCAGATACTGCTCTCGTCTCATCTGCTGACTAGCCAATATAAAGGATGCATCGCCATTTCTCACAGCCGTATCTCGAGATAGACGCCTCTTTAATTCTGTCTCTTCATCCGTGTAGAAACAGATGGTTTTGTCAAAGAGTTCCTTGGGTAGAAAACCCACAGACATCCCTTCAACTATCAGAATCGGTTTTGCTCCCGATAAGACCTCACTAGCCTTCCAAGGTTCTTCGATTGTCAAGACATCCATATCCGCTTGCAAGGCCAGAATATCTCTCTGCAAACTTGCCAGTTCATGCGCCACTGGCAGACAAGCTGTCACCTTTTGATCAGGTGCTTGCTTTGGTACTACCAGGTGACGTTCTGAGGTGATGTAGGGATCTGTTTCTAGCAAATTTACCTTTTCAGCATCCAGTACTTGGTATAAGTCTTGGGCAAAAGTTGATTTTCCTGAAGCTCCATGGCCGTAAATACCCAGCGTTTTTACTTTTCCAGACTCTATTTCTGATACTAGTCTTTCTATTAACTCTTTTTTCTTCATTCTCTCTTCACCTGTTCATAGCTTTGATTCCCATCATTAAGCTTGGACCAAATAACTACTTTTCCACTTTGCAGTGATTTTTGTACATCGATAATTCGTTGATTGGACGAGCCTCGGAATTGAAGCATGAGATTGCGCTTGCTTTTATCATAGCGACCATCTACCAGGATATCAATCAGGGATAAAAGTTCTAGTTTATCAGGCGTCTCCAACATCATTTCTTCCCAGGTGTATCCTGTCCAAGACCAGATGTCTTTTTCTGGCAATTCCTTTCGAATGTGTTTTACAAGGGGCAAAAGAATACCTGTATTTAGGAAGGGTTCTCCTCCTAATAAAGTCAATCCTTGAACATAAGGCTGGGCCAAGTCTGCCATGATTTGTTCTTCTAACTCTGGCGTATATGGGATACCAGCATTGAAAGACCAGGTCGCTACATTGTAGCAACCTTCACAGTGAAACATACATCCTGCTACATAAAGCGAATTGCGTACTCCTTCCCCATCGACAAAGTTAAAAGCTTTGTAGTCAATGATACGACCCTTACTAAGCTCCTCACTCTTCCACTCGCCTGGTTTTGGTGTATTCCATGTCATACTTTCTACTCCAACTCTATCCAGTAGCGCTCCGTTCCATTTCGAACATCCTCCAACTCTCCACCATTAGCTAAGATAACAGCTCTGCTGGCAGGATTTTCCGTGCTACAAGTCACAAGCGCTCGTTTAATATTCTTTTCTTTAGCAATTTGTAAACCTTGGCGGAGAGACTCTTTGGCGTAGCCCTTGCCTCTTTCAGAGGGGCGGATGGAGTAACCGATATGACCGGCATAATTCAGCAATCCCTCATTCAGTCTCAATCGTAAATTTAAAAAACCTAAAGCATGGCCTGATTCATCAAACAATACGAACTGAATTGATGGGACACGATTTTCAGGCAGCCCTATTCCCATTTCTTTATTACGGTTAGTTTCTAGCCAATTCTCATAATCAAAGTTCTCAGCATCCCAAAAACCTCCGTCGTGGGCTGATTGAGTCTGTTCAAACTCTGCCATCATCTCTAAAACTGTTTCTTTATCTGCTAATGTCGGTCTACGTAATTTCATCTTTACCTCCAACTAAGAGAAAAGCGAGAGCGGACTCTCACTTTTTCTTATTCTTATTTAAAAATTGCTCTCTTAGGCTAGCCACTCGGTCTTTTTTATTGCCTCCACCCTTTGAATGTTTCTCGTGGAACCGTTGAACCAAGGCCTTGCCCTTATCGTCTAATTGATATTTTCCCATTCTATCTCTTTCTAATTTCTTACTTCATGTCCTGCTGTTTTAATAGTTGAACCGTTCATATGTTTGACACGCGCTGCGATTTCCTTGTGACGACCGTTGACCATCGGACGTGCCTGTGGGTTCCCAAGATATCCGCAGGTTCGTTTAACCACATCTACTGTTTTAGGATCGCTATTACCACAGTTGGGACAAGCAAAGCCTCTCTCAGTTGGATCAAAATCTCCTTCAAAATCACACTTGTAGCAACGATCAATCGGAGTATTAGTTCCTAGATAACCTACACGATCATAAGCATAATCCCAAACAGCTTCCAAGGCCTTGGGATTTTGTTGAAGAACTGGGTACTCACAGTAATGGATAAAGCCACCTGATGCACCCGCTTCTGGATAAACCTTCTCGAAGTCCAATTTTTCAAAAGGAGTTGGATTTTTACGGACATCATAATGGAAGGAATTTGTGTAGTACTCTTTATCCGTTATATCTGGAATAGAACCGAATTTCTCTGTATCCAAACGACAGAAGCGGTCTGTCAAACTTTCAGATGGCGTCGAGTAGATAGAGAAGTGATAGCCATATTGGTCTGACCACTCTTCTACTCGATGTTTCATGTCTCGAATGATATCAAGGGTGAATTCTTTGGCTTCTGGATTAGTTTCCCAATTGTTGCCAAAGAAGACTGTCGCTACTTCATAAAGTCCAATGTAGCCAAGCGAAACTGTGGCACGTCTATTCTTAAAGAGTTGATCAACACTTTCTTCTTTCCCAAGACGGCGGCCAAAAGCTCCGTATTGATAAAGAATTGGGGCATTAGCTGGAGTGGCTTCCTTGGTTCTTTCGACACGATAAACTAGAGCATCTTCCGCAATGTTCATGCGCTCATTGAAGATTTCCCAGAACTTATTCATGTCGCCTTCTGATTCGAGGGCAATACGAGGAAGATTGACCGTCACCACCCCTAGATTCATACGGCCAGAGTTAACTTCAACTCCATTTTCATCCTTCCATCCTTGAAGGAATGAACGACATCCCATCGGAACCTTGAAGGAACCTGTCAATTCGATAATCTTATCGTAAGACAAGACATCTGGGTACATCCGTTTAGTTGCGCATTCGAGCGCCAACTGCTTGATGTCGTAGTTAGGTGAACCTTCCTCCAGATTAAGTCCTCTTTTAAGAGTGAAGATGAGTTTAGGGAAGATAGCTGTACGGTGTTCTGAACCAAGACCTTTGATACGAATGTTCAGGATTGCCTTTTGAATTTCACGTTCAAAACGACTGGTTCCTAATCCAAAACCAAGGGAAGTAAAGGGTGTTTGCCCATTTGAAGTGAAGAGGGTATTGATTTCATACTCCAATGATTGCATAGCATCATAGATGTCTTTTTGGGTTTTCTTCCAGGCGTACTCCTCACGCTTGTCAGGTAGTACCCATTCCTCTGCATCTTTGAGGTGTTTTTGGTAATTTTTTTCTGCATAAGGAGCCAAGACCTCATCGATACGGTCTGCTGAACAGCCTCCATACTGGCTTGATGCAACGTTAGCGATGATTTGTGAAATCTGCGCTGTCGCAGTTTGGATAGACTTGGGACTCTCTACCTCAGCATTCCCAATCTTAAAACCATTTTCCAACATGCCCTTGAAATCAATCAAACAGCAGTTAGTCATAGGGGTGTAGGGGCTATAGTCCAAATCATGATAGTGGATATCCCCTTTTTGGTGGGCATTAGCTACGTGCTTAGGAAGCATTTGAAGACCGATTGATTTCCCAACAATCCCTGCCGTCAAATCACGTTGGGTGTTAAAAACATCACTATCTTTATTAGCATTCTCATTGACAACTGCCTGGTCTTTGTTGAGAAGTTTATGGATACTGAAGTTAATATCTGTTGCTTTTGAGCGCTCAAAATCCCTTTGTGTCCGATAGGTGATATATTCCTCTGCCAAGGCATATTCTTTAGCTTCCAACAACTCGTGTTCTACGATATTTTGGATTTCATAGATTTTTACACCTTGAGGAAAGCGGCTATGAATCTCAGCGACAATACGCTCAATCAAAGTACTTAGACGTTTTTCGACCAAAGGAGTTACATCCATAACCTTTTCAGCAGCCTTATGAAGCGCTTTGTCAATTTTATCCACATCAAAAATAACGCGTCTACCATCGCGTTTTTCAACGAATAAGGTTGGATCAGGGCTTATTTTCTCTTCTAATACAATCATTTCCAGGCTCTTTTCTAAAACTAGTATCTAAAAAGTATTATATCACTAAAAAAATAAAAAAATCAATATCTAGTGTAAAAAAATTCATATTTTCATGAAATTTATACTAGATATTGATTATTTTATTTTAATTTGTAAAGTTTAAAGTCTTTGAATTCACTTTGAACTGGTTGATAACTTTCTGCTAGAAGCTGTTCTACTTCCGTCCAGAGAGCTGTTTTGGTATTGACCACAATCACTTTAGGCTGATTATACCGTAAATCATTGACAAGCTTGGTACGATTTTCAGATAGACCAGTATACAATTTCGGTGTTAGTAACGAACTAGCTGCTAAACGTTCGCTGGCCTGATATGCACTAGCCGAATCATCCCACACATAAATGCGGTCCGATGTTTGCGTTTGCCTCTTAACCGTACTTTCCATACGAGCACGTTCTTGATATTGTTCTGAGTGAAGGACATAGCGTGCTACCAGAGGGGCCAAGAATAGGTAAGCCAGGGCCAAGATAGACAGGTAAGCATTCCCTTTAAGGAAGATTGCCCATACTGAAGGTACTTCTTCATATCTTCTACGGCGATTGGCTCCTTCTAGTCTTCCAGTTCGAATATGGGTCAATAAAAGAATAGACAAGAAAGGAAGAAACTCAGCTAGACGACTACCGTGAATCGGTTCTGTAGAGAAAATTTCTAAACAAGCTAACAATAGGATTGCTACTGAAGCAAAAATGGATAAGACGTATTGCTTGCTTGGTTTAGATTGAAAAAGTCCTGTCAATACGAGCCTTAATCCTCCAAGACCAATTGTTAACAATCCATAAAAAAGGAGATTTTCTAGCAAGACTGGATTGGACATAAAATTCAAACTATCAATTGGATAGAGAATTTGGCTAATAGCACTTCGAAGCTCCCTTTATACACCGTATAGTAACCAATTGGATAAAAGAAGAGTGAAAACCCTAAACTGACCGCAAGGAATTGATAAAAAGCCACGAGCCAAGTAACCACGTCCGATATTAAAGGCTAATAAGGCTAAAAAGCAAGACAAGAGTATATAGAACTGCGACTAGAGGTGCAAAGAAGAAGGCAAGCGCCAAACTCATCCCGATACGCAAGAAACCTTTGTCATGATTATACTCTACCAAATACCTTGTTACTAAACTAAGAGCGTAAAATCAGGAATGGAAGGGCCAAAATGGTGGCATAACCACCGCCAAAGCTAAGTCCTCCAGCAAGAAGATAAAAGATGGTCAACACTTGTTGCGACTGCTTGTTCTCCTCCGTCAAGGTGTAAGTTGAACGGAAAAGAAAAATCCCAGCACCCACTAGAGCAATCCAAGTTAAGGCTGCAAATAACATACTACCCTTGCTTAGATACTGTAAAAAGTAATAGAGAAGACCACTCGTTCCAAAATAGTCTGTGTAGATATCTCCCCCCTGGTGCATCGCCCATCCCATATAAAAATCTTGTGCCTGCTCTGGGCTAGTTAGTCCTAGCAAAAAAGGAAGAACTACAGATACAAGTACAACTAGAGTGCTCCAGATTAGGATCTTAAATAATGGTAAGGGAGCAAATGAACTTGGTTCATCCTCGAAGCGCTCCTCTCTCCCAACTAAATCATCCTGAATTCCCGTCCAAGATGGAGTTGGTTCCTCTTCTAATCTGCCATATACGTTCATTCATTCTCTCCTATGTTTTAATTTGTTCTAGTATATCAAAAAGTCTAAAGCTTGTCAGCCTGTGGTGGCCATTTGTCTAACTTTTGACAGAGACTAGTAAAGCGCTCAATCTCATAAAAACGATGATAGGAAGCATTTTTATAGTGGTCTAAAAAATTTTTTTCTTCTACCGTCAGCATAATCATTCCTCCTTTTCTCTTTATTCGAAAAAAGAAGAAAAATCTAAAAAAGCTGAATTCCCTAAAAGAGAATTCAGCACTTTGTCTTTATACTCTTCGAAAATCAAATTCAAACCACGTCAGCGTCGCCTTACCGTACTCAAGTACAGCTTGCGGCTAGCTTCCTAGTTTGCTCTTTGATTTTCATTGAGTATTAGTCAGCCTTTTTTTCTAAGTTTTTTGAAATGCTTCGATTTTTACCTTCCAGATACACCATCAAAATAGAAATATCTGCTGGGTTAACCCCAGAAATACGGCTGGCTTGACCGATGGTTTCTGGATTGATGAGCTTGAACTTCTGACGAGCTTCAGTCGCGATGGAGTCAATATCATCCCAGTCAATATTCGCTGGAATCCGTTTTTCTTCCATGCGTTTCATCTTGGCAACCTGATCCATGGCTTTGAGATATAGCCTTCGTACTTGATTTCTGTTTCAATCAATTCAATAATCTTGTCATCTAACTCTTCAGCAGCAGGTCCGATGAAGACTACCACATCTTGGTATGAGACTTCTGGACGACGGAGGAACTCCTTAGCAGTGACTGCATCAGTCAATGGTTTGAATCCCATCGCTTCGACCTTGGCGTTAGTTTCCTTGACCGGCTTGAGTTTGATACTATCCAAACGCTTCATCTCATTGTCAAATTGATTTTTCTTGATCTCAAAGCGAGCCCAACGTTCATCATCCACAAGACCAATCTCACGTCCCATATCAGTCAAGCGCATATCAGCATTGTCATGACGGAGGATGAGGCGGTATTCGGCACGACTGGTCAAGAGACGGTAAGGTTCAATGGTACCCTTGGTCACCAAGTCGTCAATCATCACCCCGATATAACCGTCACTTCGTTTCAGAATCAACTCAGGCTTGCCTTGGATTTTCAGAGCCGCATTGATACCCGCGATAATCCCTTGACCAGCAGCTTCTTCGTAACCTGACGTTCCATTTGTCTGACCAGCAGTAAAGAGACCTGAAATTTTCTTGGTTTCCAGAGTCGCACGCAATTGATGAGGCAAGACCATATCATACTCGATAGCATAACCAGTACGCATCATCTCTGCATTTTCCAAACCTTTGATGGAATGTACCAAGTCACGTTGCACATCCTCAGGCAGACTGGTTGAAAGTCCCTGGACATAAACTTCCTCTGTATTGCGACCTTCTGGTTCAAGGAAGAGTTGGTGGCGCTCCTTGTCCGCAAAGCGCACAATCTTGTCCTCAATTGACGGACAGTAACGAGGCCCTACTCCCTTGACAACACCTGTAAACATAGGCGCACGGTGGAGGTTGTTTTGGATAATCTCATGACTAGTACCATTGGTATAAGTCAACCAGCACGGTACTTGGTCTTTAACATAGTCCTCATCACGTGAAGTGTATGAGAAGTGATTAGGCGCTTCGTCTCCTGGCTGAATCTCTGTCACATCGTAGTTGATAGAGGAAGCCTTGACACGTGGAGGCGTTCCTGTCTTGAAACGACCGATTTCGAGGCCGAGTTCCTTGAGATTATCAGCTAGATTAATAGAAGCTAGGCTGTGATTTGGACCCGATGAGTACTTGAGGTCTCCGATGATGATTTCCCCACGGAGGGCAGTCCCTGTTGTCACGATAACAGCCTTAGCTCCATACTCTTGATGGGTCGCAGTACGCACACCGACAACCTTGCCATCTTCCACCAAAATCTCATCAATCATGGTTTGACGAAGAGTGAGATTTTCTTGGTTTTCAACTGTCTTGCGCATTTCCTTAGAGTAGAGCTCCTTGTCAGCTTGCGCACGAAGGGCACGAACAGCTGGACCTTTCCCAGTGTTAAGCATCTTCATCTGGATGTAAGTCTTGTCAATGGTCTTGGCCATTTCGCCACCAAGGGCATCCACTTCACGCACAACAATTCCCTTGGCAGAACCACCGATAGAGGGATTACATGGCATGAAAGCCAACATTTCAATGTTAATAGTCGCAAGCAAGACCTTACAGCCCATACGGCTAGCAGCTAGGGAGGCTTCCACCCCAGCATGTCCCGCACCGATTACAATAATATCGTATTCTTCTGTAAAATTATAAGTCATTTCTTAACCTTTCAAAAATTTCTCGCAAATAGGGAACTAACTTCTCCTCCTCTAGAGCTTGATCCATAGTAACCCATTTAAAGTGCGTATGCTCTTCAGGATCTAATCTGATAATTGGCTTCTCCCCAACCCACTCTGCTTTATAAACTAAGCGAGTAAAGACAGTATCCTTAGAGGTATCCAGTTGACTATCTTCGTGAAGAAGTTTGAGCGAACTGCTGTCTAGCCTAACTCCCGCTTCTTCAATACATTCTCTAAGAGCTCCATCTCGCGGAAGTTCACCCCTTTCAACCCCGCCACCAGGAATATCCCAGTAAGTCGGATAAACGTTGGGTTGTCCTCTTTTAATTTCCGAACGCTGAATGAGTAAATAATCACCACCACTATGAACAAGTACATGGGCAATAAGCTTAACCATCATTTTCTCTCCTATTCGTTAAGATGGATGTGCCGTAATTGTCCGTCCCAATTTGGCAGGGCTGTTTTCAAAAAGGCTGGAACTAGCTGGAAATCCTCAAGCTTATCCAAGTCAATCCACTCACAGGGTTGCGTTTTCTCATCTTCTTGCATGGTTAACGGTGCATCTTCCAGCAAGTCCACTAAATAATGGAACTCGATGTTGTGATAATAAACGCCGTCTTCTTTAAAACGATTTTCAACCACGAAAGCTAGCTGCCCAGCTTGAGCTTTGACGCCCAATTCTTCCCTCACTTCGCGGACTACCGCTTCTTCCGTGCTTTCATTGACTTGAATAGCACCGCCGATGGTGTAATACTTGTCCTTGTCTTTAGTAACTAGAAGTTTGCGATTTTGGAGAATCAAGGCTGTCGCCCGAACTCCAAAAACCGTATTTTCTACTTTTGTCCGAAAGTCTTGTTGAATCATCTTTTTTCCTTTCCTCTAAACGACACAAAAACAGTCAAAACTCGTAAGAAGTGCAGGACAAAAAAGCCTGCAACATCCATGAGCTTTGACCATCATTTCTATTGCTTTTATTATTGTAGCAAATTGAGAACATTTGTCAATCTAAATGTACTATGATTGGCGTATCGCTTCAAAAGCTCCTTTGTCAATCTCAACTGGGTCAGAAAAGGCATCTAGAACAATCCCTCTCACCGGAAAACTCTCTATCCCTTCCGCAGCAAACAAACAGTCCGTAAGAGACAATTGCAACCAAGAAAAGCGGTCATAATAGTCCTTAGGAATATCTTGTTCTGTTAAGAAACAAGGATAATAGTAGTCGTCTCCTTTTCGCAGAATATCTGGTTTAAGTCGAGCGCCTTCTTGTCCGTCACTCCCATTCACTAGAGAAGCATTGAAAGGGACCCAAACTTTAGCTTGTTTCAACTCCTTAAACAAGATCTCTATCGACTCTGTCGTTTTTTCACTCAGATACTCTTTCTTATAGTCAGAAAGAGTCATTATCTTATCTTTTTTAGGCGTTTTCTTCTTAAAAAATTGAAACATTCTCATTCCTCTTAGAACATCTTTAAATGTATTGACAAACCTTGCCATCGCGATAGGCATTGTCAATCAAGCCACCACCTAGACACTCTTCGCCGTCATAAAAGACAACTGCCTGTCCTGGTGTAATGGCGCGTTGCGGTTCTGCGAAAACGACCTCTGCCTTGTCTCCTTTGACATGTACAGTCACCTTCGAGTCTGGCTGACGGTAGCGGAATTTAGCCGTACATTCGAGCGTAAATTCCCCTGGCATGTCACGAGTAAAGTGGACTTGACTGGCTTCTAGGCTGGTTGACATGAGCGAATCATGGTAGAAACCTTGGCCGACATAGAGGATATTCTTGCTCAGGTCTTTGCCGACAACGAACCAAGGGGCATTGTCCCCTCCGTGTTGCCCGCCGATACCGAGTCCGCCACGCTGACCAATCGTATAGTACATAAGGCCGGCATGCTCGCCCATATCGCGACCATCCACAGTCATCATGCGACCAGGCTGAGCTGGCAGATAGTTGCTGAGAAATTCTTTAAAATTCTTTTCTCCGATAAAGCAAATCCCTGTCGAATCTTTCTTCTTAGCAGTCGCAAGGCCTGCTTCTTCTGCTAGTCTGCGAACTTCAGGTTTTTCCAAATGTCCCAGTGGGAACATAGTTTTTTGAAGTTGTTCTTGCGAAAGTTGACTGAGGAAATAGGTCTGGTCTTTCCCATTGTCCACACCACGAAGCATGTGAACGATGCCATCCTCATCACGCGCTACTCGGGCATAGTGACCAGTCGCTACATAGTCTGCACCCAAGGTCATAGCATAGTCCAAAAAGGCTTTGAACTTGATTTCCTTGTTACACATAACATCTGGATTTGGCGTGCGTCCTGCACGGTATTCCGCTAGGAAATACTCAAAAACGCGGTCCCAGTACTCTTTTTCAAAGTTGACAGAGTAGTAAGGAATACCGATTTGATCTGCCACTGCAGCCACATCCTTGTAATCTTCGGTCGCCGTACAGACGCCGTTTTCATCTGTGTCATCCCAGTTCTTCATGAAGATACCAATTACATCGTAGCCCTGCTCTTTGAGCAAGAGAGCCGTCACCGACGAATCGACACCACCACTCATCCCCACGACAACACGTGTTTTAGAGTTATCACTCATGGTAGTTCTCCCATCTATTCGTTTATTCACGATTGAAGGTCGTGTGTGCTTCACGATTGAAGGTCGTTTGAGCAGTTTTCATTATAACATGCTTAGATAGAGAAGACAAGGAAGAGACTGACAATCTATCAACCTCTTCTGTCAATACATGAAAATCAGGATACAAAAGAAATCAATTCATTCCTAAATCTCTATTCTCTTTATAAACTTATTTTTAAAATCAACTAAAAATGATATACTGTAATAAGGAGGAATGCGCACATGATTCTATACATACACCATCATCCATGTGCGTAGGACTAATGTGAACAACTACAAAGATATTCTAAAAATCAAAAAAACACTATTTTTTTATTATTACACTTATTGCAGGTTTTTGGACTTTTTAACAGGCTTAGTCCTCCATCAAGAAAAAAATCCAAGCAGAGAGAGAACGTTGTTCTCATCAAACAACAAAAAAATCAACAAGATGTTGAACAAGTAAAAAAATGCTATTAAAAACTTCAATATTGATTCTGAAACCATTATAGAAGATTGGAAAAAAATTCAAGAATTGAAACCAACTACTGATGAAGGCAAAAAGACCTTAGCAGACTTTCTCGCTTCTACTACCGATAAAGTGACAAACCACTATAGTGAAAAAGCTCTAAAATTGGATATAAAGGAATCTGATAGCCAGTTTCAAGATAAACAAACACTTGAAACGACCATCACTACCTTACAAAAAATACTAGACATCATTAAAAACATTAATTCTGACAGCGACCAAGCTGCTCTTGAAGAAAAGATTAAACCAATTCAAGAACTAATCTCTAAATTCCAAAAACAAGTTGAAGCCTTGACCAAAAAAGAAGAACAAAAGTCTAATCAGACTGAAACGACTAGTAGCGTTCAGGGAGGAGAAACCTACAATTCAGAAGATAACAACTACACTCCAACCTACACTGAATCATATGGAAGCATTAATAACTCCCAAACACCTGCAACTGAGCAATATTCAACTGATAGTGCTAGCAGTGGAGGAGATAATGGCGCTAATACAGGAGGACAAACTGCTGATTCTTCAGGTTCTCAATCAGAGTCTAATAGCGATACAACCAGTTCGTCTAACTAATAATCTAGATGGCGAAATCCCATAAACTTGTAAGCGCCTTAACAAATCTGCCACCACGAATTTTTAAAAAATGTCTTTCATTAAATAAAGGTACACAAGAGTCTGGGACAGACAGCCATGACGACATAGCCGTCACCCACAGAAACACGAAAATAAAGACAAGAGCCCTCATTTAGAAGTATAATCTAAGTGAGGGCTTTGTGGTTGATAATTTCTTGAATATCACTTTCGCGGGACAAACTAATCCACTCTACCGACGAGTACCCCAAAATATCGCCTTGAGCATGAGTATAAAAATACGACAACGTTATCGGTAGACAAGCTCTCTGACTTTATAAATGGAGGGAATCACAATGGATGTTCTCTATCAATCTTGTGCAGGTATTGATGTCCATCAAGCTACTGTTGTGGTTTGTATTCTACATGGGCCGCTCACTTCTACTCGTCCAAAGCGTGAAATGACTCAGTTTGATACAACGACAAAAGGATTAAAAGCCTGTCATGATTTTCTCACTCAATTTCATGTAGAAGCCGTCGGCATGGAAAGCACAGGAGTTTACTGGAGACCTGTCTGGCATGAACTCTGTGATGACTTTGAACTCATCCTAGCACAGCCTGCTCATATGAAAGCTATTCCAGGTCAAAAACAGATAAGAAAGATGCTCACTGGATTGCCCAATTAACACGAATCGGCCTGCTCCCTCGCAGTTTCGTTCCTGATGAAACCATTCAAGAATTGAGAGAGCTAACACGACAACGGAAACACTATGTAGAGAGTCGTAATCGTGAGACCAATCGGATCCATAAAATCCTCCAATCAGGAGGTATTAAGCTGACAACCTACATAGAAGATATCATGGGTACTTCTGGTCGAAACTTACTGCAGCTGCTTATTGATGAGACGCCCCTTACCCCAAGAATGATCCATCAATCTGTTTATACCAGTTTGAAAAAGAAAAAGTTCCCCAACTCCTTGAGGCACTTGATGGGTACTTTTCGGCTCATCATCGTTTTATGTTAGGTCAGTCCTTAGAGATTTACGATTTTTTTATCAAAAAAACAAATCGATTGTTTGGAAGAGCGTATAAACGGCTATCTAAATCTCTATGAGAGACCAGTGGAAATCCTAGATTCTATTCCTGGTATGGATCTTATTACAGCCTCTGTGATCATAGCGGAAATTGGGGTAGACATGAGCCAGTTTCCAACAGCTGGACATCTCGCTTCCTGGGCTGGTTTGTGTCCTGGAAATAATGAAAGTGCCGGTAAAAAGAGGAGCACAAAAAAATCAGACATGGCAATTCCTATTTAAAAAGGTGTCTCTGTCAAGCAGTTTTTGCGGCAAAAAGACAAAAAGGAAGTCCACTAGCAGAGCGTTATTACCAAATTCAAAGTAGGAGAGGATCGCAAAAAGCAACTATTGCACTCGCACATCAACTTCTTAAAATAGCTTATATCCTTTTGAAAGAAAATCTCACTTATCAGGAGTTTGTGCTACAAAAAAGGCTACTAGAGACGAGCCAGTAGCCTAATACAATTTTTTTCACCTTCATTATATCACAAGGGGAGTCTTTTTGCGCTCTTTTGAGTTTTCGTATAAAAAATTTTGATTTTAGGAATTCTTTATTATAAATTGTTAAAATCGATAGATTAGACAAAAAAAGCGAACAAGACAGTATTCTGAGTGTCAGATAACTTGTTTTGTTCGCTTTTTTTATATTTAAGGTTAGACTTTTGTCCCAGACTCTTTTATTTCTTAATACCAACCGTTAGCAACCCAGAAGTTCTTAGCTACAGTCCATGAACCATAGCTACCGCCTGATTCTTTTTGAGCAATTTATTCTTTCGCTACTGGTAATAGAGCTTCACCTTCAATAACCAAAACTTGGTCAATAAAGATGAGGTCAACATTTTTAATGTTGTTTAATTTAGTTAATTTTTCAACTGTTGTGTTGCAAATTTCAGCAATCTCTGAAAGAGTGCCACTAACTTTAACTGTGTAAGTTGGTGTCTCTTGCGCAAAAATTAGTGACAGAGCACTTTCTATAAATCAATATGTGATAAAAACTTTAGTCATCATCATCTCTATAAAAATATTTTCTATACACTCTTGATAATACCAAAATTAATGCCAATATCACACCAAGAGCCATAATAATAGAACTTATTAGGTTTATTTTAGTATGTCCAATCACTAGTCCAATAATTGGACTAGTAGACATGCTTAGATATAATAAAAAATGACAAAAAAATGACTTTCACCAATTCCTGCAAAAAAATGTTTCATTTTAACTATCCCAATTTTACCTTTCATCTTTATAATCCACTAGCAAATCTATTGACTTTTCTTTTTTTGAAAAAAATCTTGATAGCAAATTTACTCCACTTAAAAACCACTAAGATTTTAAGCGTCAGAATTTCTCCAAGAAAAAAATGCAAACTGACAAAGTTCCTGCTAAAATACTATCCTCCCATCAAATAGAGTGTCAGCAAAAAAATAAAAACAACCGAAATTGGCAGAAAAAGCAGCTCGATTTGTTTTACAAAAAAATGGCATAACAAAGACTACCTATCGAAAATGACAGAATAACTTCAATAGTTATCTTTAGAGCAGGGTAATATATTTTTTTAATAAAAAAAGAATTAAAAGGATAAACAATACCAATGAACAAAGAACGGATTTGATATAAAAATTTTAAATGAGTCATAATTTATTTTTTTAGATTCTACCTACTATAGATAAAATCACCTTTCTTATTTTCTTCTCATGATATCCACTTTATTTTCTATATTCTTATGATACAATATGTTTAATAAAAATTCAATTTATTGTTAACTTTTTTTCACGAAAAAGGAGAACATCATGCGCTATGATTTCGGGAAAGTATATAAAGACATACGTGAGTCAAAAGGATTGACCCAAGAAGAGGTCTGTGGAAAGGTCCTTTCAAGAACCAGTCTATCAAAGTTTGAAAGTGGCAAGGCAACTCCCAAATATGAAAACATGGAGTTTCTTCTCCGTCAAATCAATATGAGTTTTGAAGAGTTTGAATACATCTGCCATCTCTATAAACCGAGCCAGCGAACAGAAATCATGCAAACCTATCTCAATACGAGTTCCATCTTTGGTACCAGTAGTCTAGTCAATTTATTTGAAACATGCCAAGACTATCTCAAGATCCATCACGATCTCCCTATAGAGGAAATCAGAGATATGCTGGAAGTTGTCATTTATATCCGTCAACATGGAACAGGACAACTTTCAATCCAAGTGGAACAAATGGTCAAAAAGCTTTGGGAAAAAATTGAAAAACAAGATACATGGTATGAAAGCGACCTAAAAATCCTCAACACCATACTTTTTAGCTTTCCCATCGAACACCTCCACCTCATCACTGAAAAGATCTTGCAGCGCTTGGAAGAATATAAAAACTATCAACATTTATATGAACTGCGAATGACAATCCTACTCAATCTGTCCACCATCTACTTGTACAATCAAGATAAAAATACCTGTCAACAAATCTGCTACACCTTACTAGAGGATGCTAAGAAAAAGAGAAGATACGATATTTTGGCTATCACTTATGTTCGAATAGGTATTTGTACTAGTAATGATCATCTTATTCAAAAGGGCTTCTCCCTTCTGGAGTTAACTGATGAAACCTCAATGCTATCTCACCTCAAAAAGGAAGTAGAGACCTGTTATCAAGCAAAGGAAATATAAAAAAGTCGAGGAAATCCCTCGACTTTTGCATCTTATTCTGCTAGTCAGTTCTTAGTACCAACCGTTGTTAAGCCAGAAGTTCTTAGCAGCTGTCCATGAACCGTAACGTCCTGCTACATAAGCGTCTGCTACACGTTCTTGGTTTTCTGCTGAATAGTCACCGTTCAAGTATGAATCTGTCAATTGGTAACGTCCGATGTAACGTCCATTTGTAGCTGTGTAGCTACCACCTGATTCTTTTTGAGCGATCCATTCTTTAGCTTCTGCTTCAGATCCGCTTACAGTTGAAGTTGATGCTGAAGTTTCTGTTGTAGCAACAGTTTCTTCTGCAACAGTTACGCTTGCTGCTGGCGCTTCATAAGTTGTTGTTTCAGTAGCTGCAGGTGCTGCTACTGGAGCTTCTGCTGTCGCAGCTGAAGTAGTTGAAGTTGCTGGTGCTTCACCATCAATAACCAATACTTGGTCTACATAGATCAAATGAATATCTTTAATCTTATTTTTTTCTGCCAATTTTTCAACAGTTGTATTGTATTTTTCAGCGATTCCTGATAGAGTGTCACCTGATTTTACTGTGTAAGTTGTTGTTTCTTGTGCAAAAGTAAGTGATGGTGCAAGGAAAGCAAGCGCTGCTGCTACTCCTACAAGTCCTGTTTTAATTTTTGTTAGTTGTTGATTTCATATTAAAAAGATTCTCCTTCTTTCTTATATTTCCATCATACCCTACTATTATTACTGTTTCTTGACGGTTTTATGTAGAAATGTTACAAGACTATGTTTTATTTCACTTAAATAGCCTCTTTTTGTTACAAAAGGCTTGATTTTATAGGCTTTATGGGGATTTTAGATATTTTATCATGGAATTGAGCGCTTGCATCTAATCTTTGATATAATAGAGTTAAGAATCTTTTTAAGGGGAAACAGATGCAATCACTTCGTTTTCAATCTGTCTTTGATATCATTGGGCCAGTCATGATTGGCCCATCTAGTAGTCACACGGCAGGAGCTGTTCGTATCGGTAAAATCGTCTCATCTATCTTTGACGATACTCCAACCGAGGTCGAGTTCCAGCTTTTTAATTCTTTTGCAAAAACCTATCGCGGGCACGGAACTGACCTCGCCCTGGTCGCTGGAATCCTGGGAATGGACACAGATGATCCAGAAATTCCAAATAGTTTAGAAATTGCCCATAAGCGTGGCATTAAAATCGTATGGACCATCCAGAAAGACAGTAACGCCCCTCACCCAAATACTACGAAAATCACTGTTAAGAATGAGCATAAGACCATCAGTGTGACAGGAATTTCAATCGGTGGTGGAAATATCCAGGTAACAGAGCTCAATGGCTTTGCCGTATCCCTCAATATGAACACCCCTACCATTATCATCGTTCATCAGGATGTTCCTGGTATGATTGCTCACGTAACAGAGGCCCTCTCTCGCTTTGACATTAACATCGCCCAAATGAATGTAACCCGAGAAAAAGCTGGTGAGAAAGCCATTATGATTATCGAAGTTGATAGTCGCAACTGTGATGAATCTATCGAAGAGATTCGTAAAATTCCTCATTTGCATAATGTCAATTTCTTTCAATAGGAGAAAATATGTTTTACTCTATCAAAGAATTAGTCCAACAAGCCGAACTTGATTTTAAAGGTAATGTTGCGGAACTCATGATTACGACCGAGTTTGAGCTAACAGGTCGTGAACGTGAAGAAGTTCTCCTTCTCATGGAGCGCAACCTTGAAGTCATGAAAGCTTCAGTTGAGCTTGGTCTTAGTGAAAAGAAATCTCGTAGCGGTTTGACAGGTGGAGATGCTGCCAAGCTTGACCACTACATCAAAAAAGGAAAGACCCTATCAGACTTCACTGTCTTGTCTGCAGCTCGTAATGCTATCGCCGTTAATGAACACAATGCCAAGATGGGACTGGTCTGTGCAACACCTACTGCTGGTAGTGCAGGCTGCCTTCCAGCTGTTCTCACTGCTGCTATTCAAAAGTTGGATTTAACTCATGAACAACAACTAGACTTCTTATTCGCTGCAGGTGCTTTTGGACTCGTCATTGCTAACAACGCTTCTATCTCGGGAGCCGAAGGTGGCTGCCAGGCCGAAGTCGGTTCAGCTTCAGCCATGAGTGCCGCTGCCCTAACTCTAGCTGCAGGCGGAACACCTTATCAAGCGAGCCAGGCTATCGCCTTCGTTATCAAAAACATGCTTGGTCTCATTTGCGACCCAGTTGCAGGCTTGGTTGAAGTTCCTTGCGTCAAGCGTAATGCCATGGGAGCAAGTTTTGTCTTCATCGCAGCCGATATGGCTCTGGCTGGTATCGAATCAAAAATCCCAGTTGACGAAGTCATTGATGCCATGTACCAAGTAGGCTCTAGCCTCCCAACTGCCTTTCGTGAAACTGCCGAAGGTGGTCTTGCAGCCACACCAACAGGTCGTCGCCTTCAAAAAGAAATCTTCGGCGAATAATTTCAAGATTACTAGGAGAATCAATGTCATCCTTATCAGCCATCTTTTTCGACTTAGATGGAACGTTAGTTGATAGTTCTATCGGTATCCATAATGGTTTCACCTATACCTTTGACCAACTTGGAGTTTCTAGTCCTGGTGCCAAAACCATTCGAGGTTTTATGGGACCCCCACTAGAAACCAGCTTTGCTAGTTGTTTGCCAGCTGAGCAGATAGAGGAAGCCATCCAGCTCTATCGTTCTTATTATAAGGAAAAGGGTGTGTACGAAGCCCAACTCTTTCCACATATCAAAGATTTACTTGTAGAACTAGCTGAGCATTATCCTCTTTATATCACTACTACGAAGAATACACCAACCGCAGTTGACATGACTAGCAATTTTGGGATTGACCACTTCTTTGATGGCATTTATGGTTCAAACCCTCAAGCACTACACAAGGCAGATGTCATCCGTCAAGCTTTGACAACTCATAACTTGGAGCCAGAAAAAGTTGTTATTATCGGAGATACCAAGTTTGATATGATTGGTGCCCAAGAAACTGGCTTAAAAAAACTAGCAGTTACTTGGGGATTCGGTGAGGAGAAAGACCTCATGGACTATAATCCTGACTGGATTGCTCACCACCCAACAGACATTTTACAGCATCTACAATTAAAACGTTAAACAAAAGACTCCCAGCCTAAAAGTTAGGTTTGGGAGCTTTTTGTCTGATCATAATGAGGAGAATGACATTCCCCATATTCGTCCAATTATTCAAAAGGGGAAACTTCTTCGCTTTCAACTTCTTTAGGTCTATTGATTGTTACTATTTCTACTTCTTTACTTGGCATGGCTAGCAGAACTAATAGAGCAAAACGTCCAACCATTGGAACAAAGTGAAGGAAGATAAAGGCCCAGTGGAAACCTCCATCACGCAAACGGCGAATCTTTAACGCTAAAGTAGGCAACAAAAGGAGTAGAGCCAAAATGGCATAAATACTGACAACCAATATAACTAAAGTAAAGTTCAGAGAAGGACCTTGGTTTATTTCTTTATTGAAGATAAGGATATACAGGGGGAGGAACAAGATATGATTCATCAGCCAAACCCACCAATACTCTGGACGTGTTGAGCGTCCTACAAAATCTACATAACCTTTTAAAAAATTTATATAAGCCCTAAACAAGATATTTCTCCTTTTTAACAACTGTATACTATAAAGTATCCTCATTGTTCTAAAACACTCCCAAATCTATTTTTTTAGATATGGGAGTGTTAGATATTTACTTAACAATATAAAGAAAACTCTAAAACAGTTTCACTTGTAAAACCTGAACTTCTTAGTTTTTGTCTGATTCTTCGAATGGTGAAACTTCTACAACTTCTTCAGTTTCATTGATGGTTACTACTTCTACTTGTTTCGTTGGCATAGCTAACAAAACTAAAAGAGCAAGAGGTCCAACCATGGGAATAAAAATGATAAAGATTAGAGCCCAGTGGAAACCAGCATCACGTAGTCGACGAACTGTCAATGCAAGTCCAGGTAAGAAAAGTGCTATACCGAAGATCATATAGATAATAGCAATTCCACCCAAGGCCATAAGAGCCGCCTCATTTCTTGGATTTGCGAGTGCCTTAAAATATACTGAGTAAAAAGGGACAAGGAGGATCATGTTTCCTAGCCAAATCCACCAATACTCTGAGCGTGTTGAACGGCCTGTAAAATCTACATAACCTTTAAAGAAATTCTTATATGCGTTAATCATAAGTTACTCCCTATTTTTTTAATTCATACGAAATGAAAAATGCAAAGAGCAAATTAGAAAGTTCGTTATAAACCATATCTAAGTACAGTCAAACGATGCAGACCTCATTTACTTTGATTTTCAAATAGTATAAATTTAGTTTACCATAAATGTTCAACAATGACAAGTTAGTTTAAAAAAATTGGTAAAGGAGTAGCAGTTATTAATAAAAGGTATGATTCCACTTACCTCTAACATGAAGCTAGGAATCATACCCTTTTTCTTTTTTAATGAATGTGAGTTGTTTCGTTTGCAAAACCGATAATAGCTTGCTTCAACTCTGAACCTTGCAAGGCACGGAATTCTTCAATCTTTTGATTGATAACTTCAAGTGGCATGACATTAACCTTACCAACAAAAATCTTATCCATGACTTGATTATCAACTAATTCAGTAGATACCAACAACTCCTCATAGAGTTTCTCACCTGGACGAATCCCCACTTCTACAATCGGAATTTCATTTTCAGTACGTCCACTAAGAAGAACCATTTTCTTGGCCAAATCATAAATCTTAACTGGTTTGCCCATATCAAGGATAAAGACCTCTCCATCTTTAGCATAAGCTCCTGCATGGATCACCAAACGGCTAGCTTCTGGAATGGTCATAAAGTAACGAGTCATACGGAAGTCTGTCACAGTCACTGGACCACCCTCTGCAATCTGACGCTCAAATACTGGAATCACACTACCACGGCTACCAAGAACATTCCCAAAACGAACTGCACAATAGGTAGACTGACTACGTTGGTTGAATCCTGTAACAATCAACTCTGCCACACGTTTGGTAGCTCCCATTACGTTTGGTGGATTAACGGCCTTATCGGTCGAAATCATAACCATCTTCGGTACCTTAGCGGCGTCAATTGCCTTGGCAACATTATAAGTTCCCGAGGATATTATTCTTAAAGGCTTCTTTTGGATTACGTTCCATCATTGGCACGTGCTTATGGGCAGCAGCGTGGTAAACAATGGCTGGTTGGTACTGCTCAAATACTTGAAGCAAGCGATCGTAGTCTTGGATGTCTGCAATCACAGGAACATAGTCAATTCCTTGGAAGCTACGAATCAATTCATGATAGATCAGATAAATAGAGTTTTCCCCATGACCCAAGAGAACCACGCGCTCTGGATTAAAGCGACTAATCTGACGGCAAATTTCAGACCCGATAGAACCTCCTGCACCTGTCACTAAGATGGTTTTTCCAGTAATTTCTGGTCCTAGACGCGACTCATCTAGTTGAATTTCTTTACGTCCCAAAAGGTCCGTAATGTCGATTTTTTGGAAACCACCTACCTGAGGATGCAAGCCCTGTACAAGCGACTCAATCTTGGGCATCTTATAACACTTCAAGCCAAGTTGATTACACATTTTTAGGATGCGTTCATATTCTGATGGATCGAGAGAAGGAATCGCAACGATAACTTTTTCAATCTGATGACGTTTAGAGAGCTCTGGCAACTGTTCATAAGATCCTAAGACTGGGATTCCACCTAGTTTTTGACCTTTTTTCTTTTCATCATTGTCCAAATACCCACTAACTCAAGGTCACTCGTAGGGTGTTGGTAACTGTTCATAAAGAGAGCTCCACCGTCCCCAGCACCAATCAAGAAGGTACGACGGTGTTCCCCTTCTCCATCACCCTTTTTGCGTCTTGAATAGATCAACTGCCAAGTAATACGTGGGAGCAAGATCAAGAAGGTGCTGAGCAAGATAAAGAGAACGATGAAACGCACAGAGAATAGTGGCAAGAAGGCATAGCAAAGGAGATAGGACAAGACACTGCTGACACTTACTCCAATGAATATCTTCATAAAGTCTGTGATTTTTGCTATAACGACTAATGCTAGCATTGAGCCCCCAGAATCCAATCATGATTTGATAGAAAAGGAAGGTCAAGCTTGTATAGATGACATAGTCCACAGGAGCTGGATTGATCAATCCATAAAAACAAGATATAAGAAACAATGATTGAGAAATCATGCTGGCAGCATCAAAAAAATCCCCCAAAAGACTTGTTTTTTTGTTGTTTATTTAACACTTCAACCAGATCAATTACATAATCTGTCATTTTTTTATTCATGTGAATGGTATCCTCCTACACAGAGAAAATGTTTAATTAAGCACGACATAAGAAATCTTAATCTAAATACTGAATTTCGTATTTATAACCTTTTCTCCATTTAAAACCTTTGATTAATCCAACTATTGTACCTATACCGTAGGCAAAATGAATAGAAAAACAACATAAAAAGGCATTAACAGTAATACTTTGTTTTTATGCTTCAATAAAGCAAGTATCGTCAAAGATATTACAAGTAAACTATATACTGCTAACAGAAGCACTAAAAACAATGGAGAAAAAGGTAGTAACATAGCACTTACAAAAATGCTTAACACAAACGCAAAGGGAACATAATGAAAAATAGATAGACATTTTGGTTTAACATGAGTTGTCAATCCAATCCATAGTCCGTTTGAATACTTTTGGTGGAGCATCTTTTTAAATGTTGGTCGAATATATTGATAAGATAAAACGTTGGGACTAAATTTTATTTTATATCCGTGATTTCTGATACGATAATGAAGTTCATTGTCTTCTGTTCTTCCAAGTTGTTCATCGACTAAACCAGCTTGCTCAAAAACTTCTCGACGGTACATGCCATGAAAAATAGAAGACACATATCTGTCTTGAGAGCTGTTTCGATAATCTGCGATGCTGCTTCCAAACATGTTTTCTTCAACGATATGTAAAGCTTGGGACCATTTACCCTCACCTTCAACAAGTGTTGGTCTAGGCCCCCCACAGACATATTCTCCCTGATTGATGATTTCAACATTATTCTTCACAAAATCCTCTGTGACTTTGGAATGTGCATCAATCTTCAAAATAAGGTCTCCATTAGAGTTCTTAATCCCTAAATTAAAACCACTTGCTTGATTCTTTTTAGGATTATCATACAATCTAATTGACCTAAATTCAGTATCCTCAGAGATAAATCGCTGAATAATATCGGTTGTCTTATCAGTAGACATTGCATTAATAAATAGAATTTCAATATTTTTCTTTACTGTATGTCTGTCTTTTTAAATCTTCAATTAAGCCTGGTAAGTACTTCTCTTCATTATAAGCACTTATCACAATAGAGACGATTAAATTATCGATTTGTTGAATCACTTACAGTCTCCTAAATATTTTCTTTCACTATTTTATCACAAATTTTCAGACTTTCCTATTTTTATTTGAATCCCAGAAAAAAACTAGTAAATCTATCCTTCTTTTTTCCCCATGATTTCGCTCAACTAAGGAGCGGATTTTCTCACGCCATCTTGACATCTATAGGAAAAAGCCTTAAAATAAGCTGTTATCAAAATCAGTTTATTGAGGTTCACATGAAAAAACGATCACTCTTTTTTATTCTAGGAATTATCTTAATCGGAGCGGTCTTAAGAGCTCCTTTTACGGCCTTACCAACTGTTTTGGGAGATATTGCTCAAGGTTTAGGAGTTGAGGTCAGTTCACTTGGGGTTTTGACCAGCCTTCCTCTCTTGATGTTTGCTCTTTTCTCCTCTTTTGCGACACGTTTGGCTCAAAAAATTGGACTTGAGCATCTTTTCACCTATAGTCTCCTCGTCTTAACCGTCGGTTCAGTGATTCGTATCTTCAATCTTCCCCTTCTCTATCTGGGAACCTTACTCATCGGAGCAAGTGTCGCTATTTTTAACGTACTTCTTCCTAGTATGATTCAGGCAAACTACCCACAAAAGATTAGCTTCCTGACAACGGTTTATGTTACGACTATGGGAATCGCGACAGCACTAGCTTCCTACCTATCTGTACCCATTACTCAGGCAACATCTTGGAAGGGGGCTGATTCTCTGCCTGTCCTTGGTCTGCCTACTAACCTTATTGGTCTGGTTTCCTAACCATGGCCACAATCATTTCCTAGAAGGGCATGAAGAGAAAAAAGAAAAAGAGAATATCCTAAAAAGCAAGCAAGTTTGGGCTATTATTGTCTTCGGTGGACTTCAGTCCTTACTCTTCTATACCAGTATGACCTGGTTACCAACCATGGCCATCAGTGCAGGGCTAGCTCATACGGATGCCGGACTTCTGGCTTCTATCTTTTCACTAATTAGCATTCCCTTCTCCATGACCATTCCAAGTTTAACGACGCGTTTGTCAAATCGTCACCGTCAAATCATGTTAACAATCATCTCTCTGGCTGGTATGTTAGGAATTGCTATGCTTTTATACCCAAGTATTAATTTCTTTTATTGGCTGATGGCTCACCTCTTAATTGGCACGGCCTGTAGCGCACTTTTCCCCTATCTCATGGTTTGCTTCTCTATTAAAACAAGCTCGCCTGAAAAAACGGCTCAATTATCTGGACTTGCCCAGACCGGTGGTTACATTCTAGCGGCCTTTGGACCAACTCTCTTTGGTTACAGTTTTAACATGTTCCAGTCTTGGGTTCCAGCGGTACTGATTCTTTTAGTAATTGATATTATCATGACAATCGCCCTCTTTATGGTGGATCGAGCGGATAAAATCCTTTAAAAAGTTTTTTTAGAATTTACTACAATAAACTCACTTTTCAAGCTAGACATCTGTCTGGCTCTTTTCTTTTAAAAAGGTTTGAAAGGCCTCCTCACAAGACTTTCGTTAAGCTAAAACATGCTATAATATACCTAGGAAGATTTATCGTTTAAATTTGATAAAGAAGATCATGATGGAAACAACTTTACAATTTATCTCTCAAAGAAGTCGAAACTCTCTCAATTGAAGGGGATTGTTTTGCCCCTAAAAACATCCATGTAGATTCCTCTAACTTTTTAAATGATATACCATAGTTACGCTATTTCAACTTTTTTTACTGGTATCCTAAAAAAAGTAAGGACGCAACTTCAATCATTAATCTGATAAAGCTAGAATATCTAACAATCAAACCTTCCAAGGAGGTTAACCTTTTGCATCATAAAATCCTTCAATTCCCAAAAATTGAAGGATGGCTCAGTCATTGAGAAACCAGAAATCTATCTAAAATAAAATCTTAAAGAACTTTACTTGTTTTAACTCAATTACAAACAAGTATTTGTTTAAAAAGTCTAAAAAGACTATTGAAAATGTAGTAACATTTAAGGAGAAATTTTTATGCTAGCAAAAGCAGGGGACATCTATTGTGTTTACAATACCCATCTAAAAAAATACATAGCTTGCCAGATAACCAAGATCGAAGAGGGGGAGAAAAAGCCTCAGGCTGTCCTACTGTCATTAGACTGGTCAGGAGAACAACCTCTTACAGAAGAAGAACTATCTTTCTTAAAGCCACTGTACATTGATTTTATGTACTGGGATAGAGGCTTGCATCTGTGTAATGTTGATATTCATGTACTGTCAAATTATATTTTTATTGGTAATACATCACCATTAACAACCGAAAGCACAAACACATATGCTATGTTTTGGGGGAATGGTTATGATGTTTATAGGCAACTGAAATGGCAAGAAATATCAAAAGAAAAAAGAGATTTATTTAAGAAAGCAGATAAAAGCAAGGAAAAGGTTTCATTTGCAGGAAATGAGTATCGTATTTCTAAACACAATATCAATGACGAGTGGACACCTTTTGAAGACGCATTAGAATTAAAAGTCTTCCCTTGTTTATCTAAGTTAGAATTAACTAAATGGCACAAAAATATATATGAGTATTTGCAGTCGACTCCTTTTATTACTGAACTAGTTCTTGAAAATCATGGACAAACAAAACTGGATTTTTCTAAGACATCCATACATCGACTTTCCATTGATTTGACAGGTGTAGAGGAACTTAGATTGAATGATGATTTGGAGGAGCTACTCTTATTAGGAGACATGAGCGACAATTGTCAGATACTTGTAAAGGATCATGGAGCCAGTTTACGATTACAACTTGATCGTTCTCTGCCTAAGGTGCTGGGATTAAAAGATTTAGGAGCTATCCATTGTTCAAACATCCTCGAAATAGACTTTGCACAAATCTTGAATAACTATCCAAATCTTAGGGAATTGAGATTGTGGGGGAAACCTGGTCATATTCTTAATTTCCATAAATTATCAGAGTTCAAAGAGTTAGTCATGTTTTCCACTGTTGATTTGTTTGGCTTTACTGCAGAGGATATCCCCAAACCAGAAGATTTACCTCGATTAAGCATGTTTTGGATGAGCAGCTTACCAGAAGAGGCCGCTAAAGTAGCAAAAAAATATTATAAAAAACAGCAGGACAAGGGACTGAATCTTTGGATAACAAAACCGAGAAAAGCTGAATGGCTAGCCCAAAACCTAGACAATCCATTTCGCTCATGGGATGGACAAGAAAATATTTCGACCGCAAACGCAAAAAAAGCAGCCTCTCTATATAGAAAGACTAGAGCAAGTGTTATAAAGCTTCTAGAAAACCCCAACGAGGACACTATGAAACACATAGAAGTCCTCATAAGAGAGTATACTCAAGGTTTCAATAAAATGGACAAGCGTAACTGTTTTATTGAAACAATCGAGAGAGAGGATATCTATGATGCCCTGGTCGAGATCTTAGATTTACTACCTGAAGATTTAGGGATGGACAAAGAAAAATTTATAGAAATCTTTGATGAGCTAAAAGATTTTTAAATGAGAAGTCTTTCTAGTTCATTCTTGAAACGGAGATTATCATGACTAACTTTATACAGACTATCACAGTAGAAAATCGGCAGGTCGACAAAGAAAATTACTTTACAATTGGCTACTCTCCAGAGATAGAAAAATCTTTACTGTGTGTTTATATTTCTTGGATTGCTGGTTATGAACGCTATTACGAGTTAGATGACGGAGATTTGGCTCTCTTTGAAAGGAAACGAGAAGAATTTCTCAAAAAATATGACAAAGAAATCAAGGCTTATCGGACTGAAAGATTGATTGGTTCTGGGGCTCTGAGGGATTACAATTTCAGATCTTTGCCTGAGAATATCCTAAAAAACTTGGATAGCTATCCTCCATTTAACGGATATGTCTATCAAAACGGCATCCTCTGTGCCAAAATCAAGATTGAAGACAAGTATTTTTATCTTCCGCCCATTTATGATGAGGATTGCAGATAGGCATTGCCTCAAAGTAATGCAAAACAGCCTCCAATCTTCTAGTTTTTACTAGGAGATTTTTTATATATAAAAATTTTACACATATTGCTTGACAGGGCTTACATTTAGATGTATGATGTATGTGTAGAATAATTATATATAAAATTTTTACATACTAAAAAAGGAGGTGCCCCATGTATTTTCCAACATCAGCGGCCTTGATTGAATTTCTCATCTTGGCCATCCTAGAACAAGGGGATTCCTATGGTTATGAGATTAGCCAAACCATTAAACTCATTGCCAAAATCAAGGAATCCACCCTCTACCCCATCTTGAAAAAACTGGATACCAACCGCTACCTGACTACATACTCTCGCGAATACCAAGGTCGGATGCGGAAATACTACTCCCTAACAGAGATTGGGGAGGAGCAACTATTTGTACTCAGAGAAGAGTGGACACTCTACACTGACACTATCAACGGCATCATAGAAGGGAGCGTCCGCCATGACAAGAACTGAATATTTGAATCAGCTTGAAGCCTATCTGATGAAGCTTCCTCAAGCTGATCGTATCGAAGCCATGGACTACTTCAAAGAACTCTTTGATGATGCTGGTCCAGAAGGTGAGGAAGAACTCATAGCTAGCCTCGGTAGTCCAAAAGAGGCTGCCCATGACATCCTGACTACACTTCTTGATAAAAAAATCAACGAAGAAAATTCCAATAAGAACAACCGTCAGGTTTTACAAATCGCAATCCTCGCACTTCTGGCTGCACCTATTGGGATTCCAGTCGGGATTGCTCTTCTCATGGCTATCATCGGGATTTTTATCGCTGCTGTCAGCGTACTTATAGCCTTCTTTGCTGTATCAGTAGCTGGACTAATCCTAGGAGGCGTTCTTCTATTTGAAAGCTTCTACGTTCTGGCTGAATCTACATCTGCCTTTATGCTGATTTTTGGTGGAGGTTTACTGGCAATCGGAGCTTCGTCCCTAGTTTTGCTAGCAACTTCCTATGTGACCCGTTTCTTTGGAATACTAATCCTTCGACTCATTCAGTGGATTCTTAATAGAGGAAAGAGAGGTGAAAGTCATGCGTAAATTAACAAAAGGATTTCTTATCTTTGGTGTTGTTACTAGTATCATCGGTTTTACCATGATGATCATCGGCATCCAAACCAATGGTGTCAGAAGCCTCCTTGCAATGTCTCAAAATCCAGTCTTTGAGAGCCGAATGGAAGAGCTCACATTTGATCAAGATATCGAAAATCTTAACATCTCACTAACACAACATTCTCTAGTTATTACGGAGTCAAACGATGATAAGATTCACATCCAGTATCATCCAACCATCTCTGAAAAAGAGAATCTTCAACATTCTAGCAAAGAAAAAACTCTTGAGATTTCCGACACCAAGTCAACTACACGTCCTTCTGTTGGTTCTAGTATCCAGGGTATCCTCTTTATCGTAAGCGGAGTTTCTAGTCGCAATGATGAAGTTGTTCTCTCATTACCAAGAGGAAAGGACTTAAAAAATCTTACAGCTCAGGTTGACCATCGTATCCTTTCAATTTCCAATGCAAAACTCAGCAATGCCAAGATTCTGTCAAATGGATATCTCCTTCGTATCACTGATAGCGAGATTAAAAATAGCCAACTGATCACAACTGGAATTGTCAATGTATTTGAAACCAGTCTAACAGATAGTCGCATCCAAGCAGACCATGAACATATCTCTGCTGACGACATCCAAGTCCATGGTCGTGTGGAATTAGAGGCAGAAAAAGACATGACCCTAAAGCTAACCCAAAAAGAATTTGACAGAATCAATGTAAATCTTTCTTCTGACCATGGTTCCATCTACCATCGCAGTCGGGAAGGATATAATCCGTCTGAGGAAAACAAGGAAGACGAAGAGTTCTCTAATCCTTATAACTCAGAGAAAAAAGATACACAAGATTTACTTGTCGCAAAAGCTGGTCGAGACATCAATCTACCAAAAGAGGATGTTCGCTCGCCTTCTTATAGACATCATGAATAAAAAGTTACAATCAAAAGGGAGGTCTCATCATGACTCAAGAATGGTTCGAAAGTGCTGATTTCGAGAAAACAGCCAACAATGATAAAAAAGATAGCCCATCCGACTCAGTTCTCCTTGAAGAAGATTCAGATACAAAGGAAGAATCACTAGTAGTTGAGGAAAATCCTCAAGCCAATCCAGAAGATAAGGAAACTGACCTAGAGAAAGTAGAGAGTGACGAACACGAAGAAATCGTGGAAAATACAGAAAAGATAGACAAGTCAGAAGAACCTGTAGAGACTGAAGAACAAGAAGAACTGGCAACAAAGACAGACCAAGCAGAAGAACCAGTTAAGGAAGCATCTCAGCCTAGCAAATCTTTGGAAAGTCCATTTGTCCCAGATCCTGTCCCTACAAAAACTGCAATCTTCAAAGAAGAATTGGCTGATTTTTGGGTCTGGTTACAAGGTGCTCTCAAAGAGCCAACAGCAAGCATTGATACAGATAAAAAACATAGTTATAATGCCTTTGCGCTCCTAACTATCTTTTCTGCCACGAGTTTCCTCTTTACAGTTTATCACGCCAAGCAAGCCTACTACGGCCATATGGCAGCCATCGACTCTAAAGCTCTCCAGCATTTCCCTTCACTAAATCTCTTTCTATCTTCTCCATCTTGGTAGCGACAAGTCTCTTCTTCTTTTCAATCCTCATGGGTGGATTTGTAGTCAAACGCTTTGTCGACCAAGACCGTAACTGGACACTGGAAAAAGCCTTGCAAGAGTATAGCAGACTCTTCGCCCTTCCTATCCTGCTCACGGGTATTGCGAGTTTCTTTGCCTTCTTTAATAGTCTACGTTTTGCGGCTCTTCTCTGCCTCATTAGTATGGGCATGGTACTACTTGGTAACCTCTATATCATTTCAAGACCTAGCAAGGATAGTCAAACTGATTCCTTCTATCGCCTTCTCTTGGCCTTTCTAGTTAACGGAAGCATCCTATTTCTCTTTTTCCTAGCAGAAATGGCACTGGTTTTCGATTATCTTCGAATCCTAGCCTTTATATAAGAAAAAATCCTGTCAAAATGACAGGATTTCAGAACGAAGACAAACGCCAAAAATGACGTTTGTCTTTTTCTGTTTTTCAAAAAAATAGTTTGTCTCATCATCTGATATTCCATTCAAAAATCTGTATTTGAGAAAAATAAAAAGGGATATTTCCTATCCATTTCACCAATTTTTTGATATTTAAACACGCCAAAGTAAGCCCAACCTGATCCTCCATTTTGGACTTTCCTTTCTCTCTAGTGTATCTCAAATTATGGTATTCCTTAGCCGTTCCAAAGAGCCGTTCAATTGTTTCTTTGCGCTTCTTATAGAGCTCTTTCATTTCTCTTTGGTGACGAATCTCCTCACAAAATTCAAGGGCATCTTTCCAGACATGTCTCGTTACTACTTTTTGAAAATTCTTGCTTTGGGTACAAACGGATAATAGGGGGCAGTTAACACATACTTTAGGATTACTCTTATACTCACGGTAGCCTTCTCGAGTGGTTGTGCGATAGCTTAATACTTGATTCTCTGGACAGACATAACAGTCATAACTTGCATCATAAACAAAATTACTAGGCCTTAAGTTCCCCTTTACTCCCTTTGGACGAGTATAAGGAAAAACAGGAATGATATTTCGCTCTAATAAATAATGGGCAATAGCTGGGGTCTTGTAACCTGAATCCGCAATAATATAGTGGGGCGAGAATGGCTCTAACTTTGAAAATAGGGCAGGGAAAGCCTGACTATCATGAACATTTCCTGCTTCAACTGTATAAGCTAAGGACCAACCATGCTTATCACAAGCAACTTGAGCAGAATAGGCAAATACTTCCTTATGTTCGCCCTTATGGAACCAACCACACTCGGGATCTGTTGTTGAGATTTTCTTTTCCTTAGCCTCACTTTCTTTTGCGGGCTTCAAGGACTTTTTTTCGTGTTTTTTCCTATCTAAATCAATCTCAACTGCCAATTGTTCACTCATAAATTTAGCTTGTTGGTCTACCATTTCCTTACGGTACTTGTGACTATTAGCTGCCGCTTTGATATGGGTACCATCCACAAATATTTCAGAAGGATCAATTAAGCCAGCATACAAAGCTTGGTTGAGAACTTGGGAAAAAATCTCAGAAATGAGTTCTTTATCTTGAAAACGACGGCTGTAATTCTTTCCATAGGTAGTAAAATGAGGAACCTTATCATCTAAAGTTAGTCCAAGAAACCAACGATAGGCCACGTTTACTTCAATATCTTTCATGGTTTGGCGCATGGAACGAATGCCATAAAAACATTTAATCAAAGGAATTTTGACTAGCATGACGGGATCAAGACTAGGACGACCATTATCTGGGCTATAGGTATCTTCTACCAAGTCATAAATAAAGTCAAAATCAACCTTTGAATCTACTTGTCGAAGAAAGTGATCTTTTGGGACCAATTCGTCTATTGTATAGAAACCATATTGCTTACGGTTATAATCAGGTTTTTCTTTGTGAAACATAGGGAACACCTCACAACTTTTCTTACCTCTATTATACGACTTTACAAAAAGAAAAGCCCTTAGAAACTTGGGTTCTAAGGACTTTGTCTTCAATCTGAAATCCTGTCAAAATGACAGGATTTTTCTAATTTTGAAAATACTAGTTTCGCTACAAAAACTGAATGTTTTAAATTATCTACATGATTAGCTTTGGGAAATAGTAAGAAACGATTGTCTTTACACAAGCCATTCCACTGTCCAGCAAAGTTGCTTGTTTATAGTGACTAACCATCATTTTCTCCTTTTTCAACACTTATCTTACTATAGCCATCAACTTCAATGATGCTATTCGAAGTTTGATTTGTAGTAGGAACCTTTAAAATTTCTCCTGTATTGTTTGTATGCAAAGTATAGATTCCATCAAAGTCTTTAGGAACTGTAATAGATACATCACCAACAAGTGTATCTACAAAAATTTTTTCGAACGTTGCATTTTTTCCTAAGGAAATGGTTACATCTAACTTGTCTTTCCCTTGTGAACTCAGTGCCAAATTAAATCCATGTTGCGAAAACGGAATATATAGACTATCTGAACTTATCTTAACATTTTTAGATATGTTATTCACTGATTCTTCGGAAACTTTTCCTTCTATTTGAACAGTTGTTTCATCGGAGTCACTCTTAACAACTTTAAGATCAATTGCTTGCTTTGAGCCATAAAACTCTAACGTTTTAATACTTTTAGAAGAAAAGAGTCCATGATTGTTTTACACTGACTGTCGTCTCTCCTCGTTTTAAGGTTAACAAAATTCCAGCTACTACAATCAATAACAACAGCCCAATTACGATTCCTATTTTTTTCATCACTAGTCCTCCTACTTAAATTCTTTTTTACTAAATACAGCCAAGGCAAGGGCAATTACTGCTATACTTACCACTATAGGGTAGCATACGTTTATAAGGGTAAAATGACTGATATCTGGTGATGCTTTCAAATTTAAAGTCATGAACAAATAGTCCTTCACACTCTCACCGTAATTTGGGAGAACATAAACCAATAGGTTATCAAACAGTAAAATGTAGAGTGTGTAAATCATACATGATTCATAAACCTTATCAAATATTTGAAAAATCAATAAGGAGATACTGATAATAACCAAATAGTAAGGTAGCTGATGTAAAAAGGTCGAAACAATCAACACCAAGTCTCCCTCCAAATAGACGAGAGCTGTTAAGCCATAAAAAATAGTCACATACAGGAAAGACAAACAAATGGTTCCTACAGTTTTATATAAAAATAACTTCCAACGTTGTTTTTTTCTTTTGTGAGCAGAATATTGATTGTACGGAAACTATAATCTTCTCCCCAGAAAAATAAATTAGCTGAGATGAAGAGCAAAGGAATAAAACCACTCACATTGGAAATTAATACTCGAAATGCTGGTTCATCTTCATTCGATGACTTAAAAAATAAGGAGAATAACAAAATCAATAATCCTATCAACAAACTAGGAAGCACTCCTCTTTTTTCCCAGTAAAATTTATACATATCTGCTTTAAGAGAATTCATGACTCTCCTCCTTTCTTAAATCATCAGATAATATTACGCAAATAGTAATCCTCAAAGCGTTCCTTCTTAATATAAATATCCTGTATCACTAGATTTGAAGTAACACAATATTGCAAAATAGCCATTAATTTTTCCTTCTCTGCCACAACCAGATAGTCATCCTGTTCAAAATGAACAACGCCCTCTTCTTCTAAAAACATTTTTAGAATTTGATTGTCACTTGTCTTTAGGAAAATTTTTTCAGATAAATCATTCGCTAGCATTTGTGAACTCATCACATTTAGAATCTTTCCTTGTTTCATGATGATATACTTATCTGTTATAAACTCCAACTCTGATAGGATATGGCTTGAAATTAAAAAAGTAACTCCCAACTGATCCCTTAAATTCAAAATCATTTTTCTTAAATCTGAAATCCCCTGAGGATCTAAACCATTCACGGGTTCGTCTAGGATAATGAGCTCTGGATTATCCAAAAGGGCAATTGCTATCGATAATCTTTGTTTCATGCCAAGAGAATAGTTTTTCACTTTTCGATCCCATGACTGTTCAGGCAAGTGAACCAATTCTAACATTTTTACGATATCTGTCTTTAAACCAAATCTTGTCTTATAATATTGTAAGTGTTGACGTCCAGTCAAGTTTGGATAGAGGGCAGGTGATTCGATAATACTGCCAATCTTATGCTGCGAAACACTCTTTATTTCTCCCTTATCAGCTCGAATTAGTCCTAGGAGAATTCTCATTAATGTCGTCTTGCCTGCACCATTTTCACCGATAAGACCACATATTTCTCCTTGCTCAATATCAAAGGAAATATTATGAAGAACCTGTTCTTTCCCATATGTTTTAGCGATATTTTTAAGACTTAAAATCACACGATTCATAGTTTCTCTCCTTCATTATATCTTTTGGTTTCATGAATTATCCTCCACCTCTGAAATCCCAAAATTCCTAACATCTGTAACTTCTTCAGGCAGAATTAAAACTCGCTCTTCGCCTGCATCTAAAATAGCTAGGCGAAAGACTTCGTTATTTATCGCTATCTCTACCAACTTTTGCTCAGTCGTGTTATTTCGAAACACCAAACTGTGGCGAGTTTGTGTAAAAGTCTCTAGCGAGATACTAAGATTCTCCATCTCTTCCTCCTACTCTGAATAACTCAATTATAGTCATTTAGTTTTAAAAAAGCACTCTAAACATTCAAAGATATTTGGGACTTCCCTTAATAAATCTGTCACTTTCTTTTTCAAGACAGCCCAAGCTTGCTCAATGGGATTCAAATCTGGTGAATAAGGTGGTAGAGGTAAGAAAAAGTGTTTATCTTTGACGCAAAGTTCATCCAAAATCTTCTTGGGATGAAAACTAGCATTGTCCATGACAATGACATGAGGTGTCTTTAAAGCAGGCAGGAGTTGCGTTTTGAACCACTTCACAAAGAAGTCGCTCGTCATGCTTTCCTTGTAGATCATAGGAGCTATAAACTCTCCATCTACTTGTCCTGCAACAATTGAAGTCCGCTCAAAACGCCGTCCATTAATCTTTTCATAGACTTTCTCTCCTCTAGGAGCCCGTGCATGAGAACGATAGAGGTAGCGGTCGATTCCTGTTTCGTCAATATATACGACTGGTAAATCTTTTAGATTATCCAAAATATCAAGAAATTCAGCGACTTTCTCTGGATCTTGTTCCTTAAAGCTAGTCGTCTTTTTTTAAAAGTGACATTGATCTGCTTTAAAGCTGCCCATACTGAAGGAACAGCACAATCAAAATGTGCCGCAATTTCCCGTAAAAAAGCATCTGGATGAGCCTCTACAAAGGCCTTCAACTCCTCCAAAGGAATCTTTCGGCTTTTGGCGACTCTCTTTTTCCGCTCTAAGTGCCCTTGTTCACGTAATTTCTTTTCCCATGTGAAGAGAGTTCTGACGCCAACGTCAAAAACTTTGGATGCCTCGACATGGCTGTGTCCCTCTTTGATGTAATTTAATGCTCGTTGTTTAAAATCTGTACTATATGCCATAGCTTTTATTATAACATGTATTTTTATAAACTAATTAACTATAACCCTTCATTACATCTCTAGTTTAACGCTTTCATAAACAAAAAAACATGACAAAAATGTCATGTTAGCTCCTCATTTCCTCAAAAGTTTTTAAATCTCTTTCTTTCTCTCCAGAGATGCGCGCTTCTAATACTTGGTCTCCAAATGCTTGAGCGCAGATAATGGCTCTGTCATATAATTGGATAGCTTTTTCTTTATCCCGTTTATGAAATAAGGTACACATAGCTTCTAGCATATCTACGATTGGTTTCTTTTGAAAGTCCTGGGATAAAATCATCAATCTATTCATTGCCTTAACATAAGGCTCAAAAGTAGAGTAGGACTTTTCCATCCATTGAACAGCTAAAGAATCAAGCACCGCTTTCCTTAACATATAGGCTGTCTCTAAATCAGATGAATTCGTTTCTCTCAGAAGTTTTTTAGAAAGTTCCCAAAATAGTTCATGATTATACTCAGTCGGTCTTGCTATACATGAAACAAAGTACAATTTTATGAGAAGCAAATCATTCACCGAATAGTTTCCTTATCTTTACTTGCTCAAAATGCTCATCAAGCAAAGCATCACCAAACCCTGCATCTTCACTTACAAAGACATCAAAACTAGCTTGTAAGGCGCTGATTGCAATCTGCTCATCCTCAGGTAGACTATCATAATAGTGTTCATAAACTCTTTCAAACAACTCTTCTTTAATATGAATTCTGTCATCATCTCCATAAGTTAGAAACTTAATGAGTTTATCCTTTAAGATCAAGTACTCTGAAGGTAAAATCATATGATCCATATCTACTATATGTGAAATTGGACAACCTAGTTTATAAGCTATATACTCTACCTTGGATAGACTTGGGGAAGACTGCCCTGATTCGATCCGTGCTAATTGGCGTACTGTTATCTCGGTTTCATCATCACAAATAGTTTCTCGAGTAAGATGTTTCATCTCGCGTAACATTCGGATTCTTTTACCTACTTCCTTCTTGATATCCATATGATCGATCTCCTGATAGTCCTTTGACAAACAATAGCATCTATATCTTGTTATATTATACTGTTTTTTTGTTAAAATAAGCAATGTTTAAAATCTCGTATTACGAAATATCACTAAGCTACTCTATCAATAAAATGAGGTCTCATTCTAAGATATTCTGTGAAAACTTAGACTATGGCTTTTACCTATTTTTTCGCATGTGCTAAGGCTTCAAAATCCTCTCCTGAAACTGGTCCTACCTCTACTTGGTTGGCATCCAAATCCTGACAAAGTTCCTTTGGAAGAGCTTCTAAAGGCTTGGTAATCCAGTCTAGCTACTGCTTCGTAGTCTTCAGGCTTAGAACCATCTCCAGATATTTTCACCAAGTCAATCTCCCAGACAAGGTCCTTACCAGCCAACTGCTCAACATAAGGCACGGGAACAACAGGACCTTTGGGCAAAATTGTCTTAACCCCTTGAGCCAGGTGATAGATGCCGTGGATCTTACCTTCACTATCTGGGTAGAATTTTGCACTTGCAGGATAAGCATCAGACCCTTGAACCTTTTTGACTAATGCTTCAAAACGTGCCACTCCATCTTCTTCCAAGAAGCTTTCTAAGTCCTTCTTATCAAAGTAAATAGTTGATAGAATTCCTTGGCAGAAGCCCAAACGAGCACCCTTATCCGCCAAATAGTTTTTGACAGTATCGTGGAAATAATTTTCCAAATCAAAGTCTGCCAAACCTTCAACTTCTTCACCGACCTTACTAGATAAGGCTTGCAAGAGAGCTTCTACAATCTCCCAATCAGCTCTTGTAATCAAATCAGGAATGATTACTTGATAGCCTTTTTGAGAATCTACATAACGAACTTTAAAGAGAAATTGAGACTTGCCTATGATTCCACACTCGATATACTCAAGGCGATTGAGGGGTTGACGAAGATAGACAGCATCATAACTATGTGACTCTAAGCCATCTACCAAGGCCAAGACTGACTTAGCTGCTAAAATTTCCTGTTGCCCTAGAATGCTTTCTTTATTTGGAATAAAAAATGTTTTCACCATAAATGGACTCCTTTGAAATCGTTTACATATAGTATACACCATTTTCCTGAAAGATGCAGAAACAAATTTAAGATTTTTTGGTCAAAAGCATAGAAAAAAACAGCCCGTCAGGACTGTCCTACTTTTATACAACTTCAGAATGATCTAGGTTCTCACCAATCGCTGCTAGACGCTCGATGACTTGGTCTTGCGTCAATTCATGTTCTAAAACATAGCGATTACGTGGATGAACACGGCACTCGTGCGAGCAACCACGGAGATATTTATCTTCGTTGTCTTCTGATGCCAAGATACGACGGTTACAGAATGGATTTCCACAGTTGACATAACGTTCACACGGTGTTCCATCAAACCAATCTTTCCCTACAATGGTTGGATTGACATGGTTGACATCGACTGCAATACGTTCATCAAATACGTACATTTTCCCATCCCAAAGTTCGCCTTGAACTTCTGGGTCTTTCCCGTAAGTCGCGATTCCTCCGTGCAATTGACCGACATCTTTGTAGCCTTCACGGACCATCCAACCTGAGAATTTTTCACAGCGGACTCCACCTGTACAGTAAACTACGACACGCTTGTCCATGAATTTTTCTTTGTTATCACGGACCCATTGTGGTAACTCACGGAAATTACGAATGTCTGGACGGATAGCCCCACGGAAGTGTCCAAGGTCGTACTCATAGTCATTACGAGTATCAAGGACAACTGTATCTTCGTCTAGAAGAGCTTCTTTAAATTCCTTTGGAGACAAGTAAGCACCTGTTGTTTCAAGAGGATTGATGTCGTTGTCAAAGTTATCATCCTCTAAGCCAAGGTGGACAATCTCTTTCTTGTAGCGAACAAACATCTTCTTGAAGGCTTGCTCATTTTCCTCGTCAATCTTGAACCAGAGGTCTTCCATACCTGGAAGGCTATGAACATAGTCCATGTATTTTTGGGTTGTTTCGTAGTCACCAGAAACAGTTCCGTTGATCCCTTCATCAGCGACTAGGATACGACCTTTGAGGCCGATTGACTTACAGAAAGCCAAGTGGTCTGCAGCAAATTGTTCTGCGTTCTCGATTGGGACATATTTATAGTAAAGTAAAACTCGAATATCTTTTGACATAAGATTGATTCTCTTTTCTAAGATTAAATTATCAGAATTTTTCATTCAACTATACCAGTATACTCTCCCAGGAAAACGAATGCAATTTATTTGACCGAAAATTGAAAACAAGACCCAGTTTCAGATCTTGTTTCAGCTAAATATTCGATGAAGAAAGGTTACCAAAAATGGTAAGGTTGCGACAATATTATTGATAACATGAACGATATAACCAGGATAGATACTCTTGGTATAGCGAGTTAGACCAGCATAAAAGATTCCAAATGTCGCAAAAACAAGAATATCTAGTACACTGGGAAAACTTGTAAAGTGAGGAAGAGCAAACAAAACCGAAGGAAGAATCAGGTCAAGCCCAAATTTCGAATCTTTAAAAAAGGCATGTTGGAACAAGCCCCTATATATCAACTCTTCCATCAGAGGACCTAGGAAAAATAAGGTCAAGTAGAGACCCAACTCAGCAAAATTTGTCTCACTGTAGCCAATCAACACAGCCCACCCTTCAGAAGTTGATTGTACATGTCTAGCTGTTTGGAAATTAAAAGATATGGAAAGTACAGTTACGAGAATCGTCAAAACTGTATACCAAAGTCATTTTTTCTTAGGAATGACAAAAAGATAACCATAGCCTGTCTTGATTAAAATCCCCATCATGATGCCAATAAAGACAAGACTGATAAGGTTTCGGATCCAGAAAAAATTGCCAATTTGAGAAGAAAATTGCCAGTAATTTTGGATCATAAGCGTCAACTGAGAAAGTCCATATACGAAAAAAATAGGTAGGATAAGATTGCGCTGATTTTTGAAAAGAGGATGGTATTTTTTTCATATGTCTATAACCTATGTTAAATGTAAGAGCAAAACTCTGAACAAAAAAACACAGATAATTATATGCAAATGTTGAAAAAAGAATCACCACCTTATCTAGAAGACTCTAGACAAGGCAGTGATTGCAATTTTTAGGAATGAATACACGAAATCAATTATTCTTATGATTTTTTGCTTTTCAAGAATTCATCGTATTGTTTTTGCATTTCATCCAATACTTTTTGGTAAGCACCTTCAGATTTAAGTTTTTCCATCAATTCTGGAATAGCTTTTTCTGGGTCTACAGTACCAGTGTTGATAGCTGTATCGAATTGTTGCATAGTGTTAGTGATAGCTGAGATTTCAGATTTCACGTTGTCAGTGTTAAAGATGAATCCAAGCGCTGGAGATTCTTTTGCAGTTTCCAAATCTTTCTTAGATTGTGCAATTTGCTCATCTGTAACGTTTTCGTTGATGTAAAGGATCCAGTTGTTACCAGTGTTCCATCCTGACATGTGAGTGTTTCCTTTATATCCATCAAGGACACGAACACGGTTTTCTTTACCTTCAACTTTTTCCCAGTTCTTGCCTTCTGGTCCATAAACAAGTCCGTTCAAGAGTTCTGGGTTAGTGTTCAAGAGGTTCAACACTTCCATTGCTTTTTCTTTGTTCTTAGAGTTGTTTGAGATTACAAAGTTTGCAACTTGAGTTGTTTGGTTTTTCTTGATGAAGTTAGTAAATGGTTTGATTTGGATGTCTCTGTTAGCAACACGAGAAAGTAAGCTGCTACCGTAGTCAGCTGGTCCTACTGTTTCTTCGCGAACAAACCAAGTATCTTGAGTAAGGTCATATGAAGTTTCGCTTGTTGCTACGTCTTTTGGAATGTATCCTGCTTCATAGAATTTGTGAAGAGTCTTCAAGTGTTCTACGAAACGAGGAACTTCGTAACGGTTTACGATCTTAGTAGTGTCGCCTTCAAGGTCGATGACGAATGGAAGACCATTTGCAACTGGGTAGTCAAAGTTTTCTGATGGGATAAAGTTTTTACCAACAGCGAATGGCATTACATCTGGAGCTTTTTCTTTGATTTGTTTCAATACTGGTTCAAGTGTTTCGTATGAAGTTACACCTGAGATATCGATTCCATATTTTTCAAGAAGTGGGCCGTTGAAGGCAAAGTTTTGTGAAGATGCAACGTTGGCTGCAACTGGAACTGCATAGATCTTACCGTTTACAGTGTTACCTTTGATGTAAGCTGGGTCAAGTGCTTTGTAAAGGTCAGCTCCTTCTTTCTTGTACAATTCTGTCAAGTCAGCATAAGCACCTTTTTGAGCGTTTACGACATAGTTATCTGCAAAGGCGATATCATAGTTTTCACCTGATGAAGTGATAACTGACATTTTCTTGCTGTAGTCACCCCAACCAAGGTATTGGATATCCAATTTAGCGCCAACTTTTTCTCCGATGATTTTGTTTGCATTTTCTAGCAATTCATCCAAGTTATCTGGTTTGTCACCGATTTGGTACATTTTGATAACAGTTGTATCACCTGATGATGATGATTCAGCAGCTTTTTGGTTATTTCCTTTAAGGTTTCCACAAGCAGCAAGGCTAGCAGCTAAAGCGACAAGGCTAGCAGATGCGAAAGCATATTTTTTCCAGTTTTTCATTATAAAAACTCCTTTTTTTATTTTTAAAGTTATTAACAAAATTAGATTGTTGATTTTCCCTTGTCAGAAAAATCAGAGTTAGAGAAGAAACAATGTTTCTTAGACTTCCTTACTCTTTAACACCACCGATAGTCAAACCTTTTTACAAAGTAACGTTGGAAGAATGGGTAGAGAATCGCAATCGGAACAGTTGCAACAACGACCATGGCCATACGACCTGTTTCTTTTGGTAGGGCAACCGCAAGCTGTCCTGACATACCAACTGACTTGGCAATGTAATCCATGTTGTTTTGAATTTGCATGAGCAAATATTGCAATGGATACAAGTTATCACTCTTGATATAAAGAAGGGCGTTAAACCAGTCATTCCAGAATCCAAGCGCTGTCAATAGTGTAATCGTTGCGATACCTGGTAGTGACAGTGGCAAACAGATTTGGAAGAAGATACGAGCTTCACTAGCTCCATCGATACGAGCTGATTCGAGAATTGCTTCTGGGATGGTCTTCTTGAAGAAGGAACGCATCAACATGATGTTGAATGGTGATAGAAGCATTGGAACAATCAAGGCCCAAATAGTATCACCAAGGTGAAGCAATTGAGTCACTACGATATAGCCTGGTACCAAACCAGCGTTGAACAACATACTAAGAAGAGCAAAGATTGTAAAGAATTTACGATACTTAAATGTTGAACGTGAGATGGCATAGGCGTAAGTTGTCGTGATAAAGACGTTTGTCAATGTACCGACAACTGTCACAAATACTGAGATAAAGAGCGCTTGTAAAATCTTATCTTTGAACTGAGCCAAAAACTCAAAACCATCTAATCCGAACTGTGATGGGAAGAAGCTATATCCATATTGAACAATACTCTTCTCATCTGTAATTGAGATAATGATGACAAAGATGAAAGGCAAGATACAAGAGAAGGCCAGCAAACCAGAAATGATACTAAAGAAGATATCTGCTTTCTTGCTGAAGGAGTGTATGCCAACATTATCAATTTTTTCTTTTTGAATTTTTTTTTTGCCATATGCTCCTCCTTTCTAGAATAGTGCTGAGTTAGGATCAACACGTCTTGCAAGTAAGTTTGATAGGATAACCAGAATCAAACCGACGACTGACTGATAGAGACCGGCTGCTGAAGCCATACCGATGTCTGCTGTCTGTGTCAAACCATTAAAGACATAGACGTCCAATACGTTTGTTACGCTATAGAGCTGACCAGCGTTGTGAGGGATTTGATAGAAGAGACCGAAGTCTGCACGGAAGATGTTTCCGACTGCAAGGATGGTCAATACTGTCACAAGTGGTGTCAACTGAGGGATGGTTACGTTGCGAATACGTTGCCATTTGCTAGCACCGTCCACTGTCGCTGCTTCGTAGTAAGTTGGGTCAATACCCATGATTGTAGCGTAGTACATAACACTACTGTATCCGAAGCCTTTCCAGATACCTAGGAAAAGGAGGAGGTAAGGCCAGATACTTACATCAGCGTAGAAGTTAATCCCTTTCATTCCGAGAGCTTCTAAGGTGTGATTGATAAGCCCTTTATCGATATTTAGGAAAGCATCTGTAAAGAAACTGATGATAACCCAAGATAGGAAGTACGGGAATAACATAGAAGTTTGGTAGATTTTAACCATTTGCTTAGAGCGAAGTTCACTAAGGATAATGGCAATCCCAACCGATACGATCAAACCAATAAAGATGAATCCAAGGTTGTAAAGGACAGTGTTTCGAGTGATGACAAAGGCATCTTTTGAACTAAATAAGAATCTGAAGTTATCTAGTCCAACCCATTTACTATTTATAATACTGTGGACGAATCCTTCACCAGTCATATGGTAGTCTTTGAAGGCAACCACATTTCCAAATACTGGGATGTAGAAGAATAAGATCAACCAAAGTGTCCCTGGTAAAACCATTAAGAGAAATATCCAATTATCTCTCAAAGTTTTTTTGAAAAACTTGTTCATAATTTCCTCCTTTTTATTTTTTTCTAAAACTTGATAATCTCACAATTTTTTTAGACTTGATAACGTTTACAAAAAAATAGTATACTCCTATTTTTAAGGATAGTTTAAA
>BNJU01002710.1_pt1 | contig 49730 bp, 50 predicted proteins | sample 8539281 | NCBI WGS metagenome assembly BNJU01 (sample SAMD00202456, study PRJDB9452) | human saliva metagenome | isolation source: human saliva | place: Japan | reverse complement strand
TGCGAAGTCTAATCCGCCCTTTTACGCTCCATTCTTTCGCAATCTTGACTTGTCCGTACAAGCCAGCATTGAAATAGATATTTAGGTGTGAGCCGATATATTCATTATCTATATCGTTCTTCTGATTATATTTAAGGCTCGTGTAGGCAATACCCGTTCCTAGATAATATCCCCATTGCCAGTGCTTGCTTCGATAGAGTGGTCGGTTGAAAGTACCATATAAGGTGAGGAAGTTCCCCAGCTTACTGGTATAGTTTACAGGCTGTGCTTCGCCCCATGGATCATCTCTGTGCATGGTTGTACCATGGTTGAGATGATAGCGCAAACCGAATGAGAAAGTGGGGTAGTTATAGTCGTGTGCATACGCATTCTTCGTAGGCGTAACGTTTATTTGTGTAGCCCAAGAATGCGTGTCTTTCGTCTTAGTCCAGATACGTGGCTCCTTATCTAAAGTGAGTGTTTGTGCAGGGATATAGCGGAACTCTATCCCCATCTTCGCAATGGAGAGCGAGTCATTCACCTCTGCTGTCACATTGATCGAAAGGGTAGAGAGAAGTATGAGGATAGCTGTTCTCACCTTATTATATTATAGCACTTTAATCCTGTAGCCCAGTGTTACCTCGAACATATTATTGCGAGCATTTCGCATGAGTTCTTGAGCTTCAGCATTGCGGGCGAGCTTCCTAAAGTAGAGGTTATAGCGTGCTTCAATCTGCCATTGGCTCCATTCATAACTAACACCAAATGGGATCGCTACATCACCTTTATATATATAGTCTTTTAGGTTATGCTTCGTGCCATCATCCAGTTTTGCTTTAGCACTGATAATATAGCCTGCGTGTATACCTGTTGTGAAACTCACGGGGATGTCTATCCACGGATACCAACGCACAATATAATTGGTGTTGATATAATCTAACTTAAAGTCGTATGGACCATATTTCTGGGACGTTGGTACGCCCGATGCGTTGGTAGTGTTAATGGTGCGATAAACGCCTGATGAACCTTGGTGGCTGTATTGCATCTCAACATCTATGGCAATATTTTTGGCTAGGAACACCTCCACATAAGCTCCCCCAACAAGCCCTAACTTGACCTTTCCGTCAATGCCTGGTAGGTTAGATAGATTCAGACCAAGCTTAGGTGCAGCATAGATGTCCCATTGTTCATGCTCGCCAGTTGGCTTAGTATCTTGCACGATAGCATCTTTTACATCCTTGATGCCCTCCTTAACTGCCTGCCCAATCTGCTTCGTGTTATCTTTGTTCAGCACTTGTGCCTGCCCGTTCGTTAATGCCATAAACAAAATGGCTGTAATCAATAGAATCCTTTTCATTCCTTAGGGTAAATGGTTTGGATGCAAAGTTAGTTATTTTTCTCTAAATAGCTGATTTGTGTGTGCTTTATTCTATCTCAAACAGGGAATATCATCTGTACTTCCCATAATTTTCACTTGCTAATAAGATTATTCCACTGATATTCTTTCTCTTTTCGAAGATTTTATATAAATTTGCACTGATAATAAAAGGGAATTAGAACTATTAACAAAAGTGATTCTGCGAGCGAAACCCATCTACTGAATTGACCAGCACAGGTTATTGTTTAAGCTAACGATTATTACTGTACCACGTCTATTATTCTTGCGCTTTCGTTCTTATGTGGAGGAACCGTGATAGTTGTCAACTTGCAGACGAATTATTGTTTGTAGGGAGGCGATGATATAACTCCTATCATCGCCAGTAGCATAATAAAAGCTGATGAAACTATGGGTTAACGATTAATAGTGGCTTGACTCATTCGGTTACTTTCCGTATCCTTGCCTCTTCCCTCTCGTTTCCTCGTTCCTTTTTCCCTATCAATCTAAGAGCATCTTAATATCGTGATTAGCCAATGGAAACAAACGAATTGCTGAGCTTAGGAACTTTCCCAAAGCGTTATGAAGCTTGCTTTCTGGAGAATTGTGCAGTGAAAGAAGATTGTCTTCACCATTTATATTTCAAGTTACAACCAGCTTCCAATACATGGGGAGATGCAATCTATCCCTCGGCACTTATGCCCGAAAACCTTATCAATGGTCGTTGCAGAATGTTTCATGCGAAGAATCTCGTCACCTGTTATGCAGGTTTCACTCATTTTTTTGACGAGGTAAGGCGCAAGGATTTACCAAGTCTCCGCAATGAGATCTATTCATATTTTCGAGGGCGTAGTAATTTCTATCGTTACGGCAATGCAGAGAATGGCTACCTCTTTACATATCGGATGGCAGAAGAAGTTAAAGCTATATTCAAAAAATATGGCTATGATGCACCTCGTTACGACAGAACATTTGAATCATTATCTTTTCACGAATAAAAAAATAGACTCAGTTAAATTATAAAAGTCTTTTTAATTCATTCATAGTAAATCATTATTTATCTTTGTCCGACAGTTTCGTACAATCTGTCCGAAGCCTTCGGATAATGTGTCCGATTACTTCGGAATCATTTATAAGAATTCTCCTAAGAAGAGGAATAATTATCTTTTATGGTCTTAGTATTTCTTGATTATCATTTAATAGATAATAAGGGAAATTAAGTTTACTTCACATAGTTTTCTTTTTCGTAAAAATACATAAGTGAGATATTATAATAGTTTAAATATGTATTTTAAGGTTTCAGTTTATAAAATAAATCGTATACTTTAAAAGAAAATCAACTTTCTCTCCTGAATATTATTTCTATAAATTTATGTCATCCAATAAAGTAATTGTAAAAAAATGCCAGTATGCTTTTATATGCGCATGTTTATTAGCATGGCAATAAGCTTTTTACACTTCTCGTATTGTTTTTGCAGGCATTGGGTGTATCAGATTATGGTATTTATAATTTAGTGGGGGGTATAGTAGTTTTAGCAAATATGTTGACTTCTTCTCTTAGTGGAGCTACAAGTCGATATATTACATATAGTTTAGGTGAGAAGGATTTTGAGAAGACCAGAAGAACATTCTCTACAGCTTTGATGATTCATGTTGGATTAGCTGGATTATTTATTTTTGTTGCTGAAACTGTTGGACTATGGTTTGTTAATACTCAATTAGTTATAAGTCCAGATAGAATGTTTGCTGCGAACTGGGTATACCAATCTGCCATAATTTCTACAGCCTTGGGCATAACACAAGTTCCGTATAATTCTCTGATAACCTCACATGAACGGTTTGGGGTATTTGCTGTTATAGAAATATTAAGTTCTTGTTTGAAACTTATAATAGCTTTTATAACACTTTATAGTATGCTTGATCATCTTATTTTATATAGCATACTATATATGGTTATATCTGTTTGCATTATAGTTTTTTTATCGCATTTATTGTTTAAGGAATTTCTCTGAGAGTCGATTTATTAAAATATTAGATAGAGATTTATTACCTAAGTTGCTAAAATTCTCAGGATGGACTCTGTTAGGAAATGTTTCGTTAACAGTTTTACAACAAGGTGTTAATATTATTGTTAATCTTTTCTTTGGCACAATCATAAACGCTGCAGTTGGAATAGCTACTCAAGTTCAAGGAATGCTATATTCCTTTATAGGAAACATAACTACGGCATTCACCCCTCAAATTATAAAAAGGTTATGTAGAGTCAGACTATAAACGCATGAATTATTTAATTTCAATAGGTGGTAAGTTCTCTTCAGTTTGTATTCTACTTATATCTATCCCAATTATTATTAAGATGGATTTTTTTAATGGGATTATGGTTAAAAAGAAATTCCAACAGGTGCTATTGTTATATGTCAGATTTTATTGATAAAAAAATTTCTTTAATAGCTTTAATCCTTTATTATATACTGCAATTACCGCGACGGGAAATATAAAGAATGCTAACATCTTCTGTGGCTTAGAGTATTTGTTGTCTGTTGGAATAACTTATCTTATTGTTTTTTTGGACTCATTCCTATATATATGCTTTCATATTTAATCTTATAACTTCTTTAATTGCATGTGTTATTTATTTATGGACTTTAAAGCATGAGATAAATAGTTTCTCTGTTTATGATTATTTTATACATACTATTTTAGCTGTAACATTTCTGGGAGGTATAACTTTGGGGAATAGCGTTCTTTATAGAATGTTTTTATTCAAAGTGACATTTGGTCTTTACTTGCAATTGCTTTCGTTTCAACTACTTTTGATAACAATCTTATCTTTTTTTATTTCGTATTAGATAATAATTCACGTAGTTTTATTTTTTTCAAAAGTAAATTCTTATTTGCATTATGGTCGTAAGTAAAAACAGAGATTCTAATATTGAACTTTTAAGAATTATATTGATGTTGTTTATTGTAATGCATCATATAATTTCATCGGTAATTGCCCTCAGGATTTAGTAGCAAAGGATTTGCTTGTATTGATGTCATATTTCATACAGCTGTTATTATTTTTTTGTTTTAATATCAGGCTACTTTGGTATCAAATTACGAATAAAAAGCACTTATAAGTTTAATATTACAAGTAATATTCTATTCTTTATTGTTAACTTTATTAGCTGTCTATATTTTTTTAATCTCGGATCTCCTATTGATATTTTTAAAAAGTTTGTTACCTATAAGTGGTAATTCTTATTGGTTTATAACGGTTTATGTAGAGTTGCTGTTATTAAGTCCATTTGTAAATAAACTGCTTGTGCAGTTGTCAAATCGCCAATATAAATCTTTGATAGTTATTTTTGGCTTTTTAATCTTTTTGGTTTGGATTACTAAGGGAAGACCAATATCTCTACTGATGGTAAGAATATTGTATATTTCATATTTTTTTATATATTGTTGGTGGAGGACTTCGGAGAATTTCTTTGTCAGATGCGAGTAGTAAGTATCTTATTAGTCGTTTCCATATATTAATACTTCTTGTTTCTCTGATAGTTTTAGGTGGGGGTATCTTCTTCCTGAGTCTCATGCTCTCTTTATTCATTTTATGGCATATACTTATGTGTATAATTCTCCTTTTCTTTTTGATAGTTTCTATATCAATATTCTGTTTATTTAGGAATTTGTCTTTCAAGAATAGACTAATAAATTATTTAGCAAGTTCTTCTCTTGCTATTTATTTAATACATGAACATCCTTTGATGCGGGAAATTATATATGTGAAGCCTTTTTATGAAGATTATTTATATGCATCCATTTTTATTTATTTGGTACAATTATAGTCTTTTTCTATATTACTTTCAGTGATTTGTATGTTAATAGATAAAATAAGAGTATCTATTTTTTTAGTTTAATAGATCAACCAATATCATTTGTCTCTGATAAAATTGAAAAATAAAATAGAGTTATGAAAGTGGAAAATATTAAAAATAGCTGTTATTGGCTTAGGTTATGTTGGCTTGCCTTTTGGCAAGATTATTCTCAACAAAGTTTAAGACTGTTGGTTTTGATATGAATCAGAGTCGTGTTGATGCGTTAATGGCTGCTCATGATGCAACTTTAGAAGTATCTGATGAGTTATTACAGTCTGCTTTAAAAAAATGGATTTGTATGTACAACTAATCTTGAGGATATTAAAGACTGTAATTTTTTTATGTTGTAGCTGTACCAACGCCTGTTGACGTAAATAATCGTCCAGACTTGAAGCCTCTTTGGGGTGCAAGTGAAACTGTTGGTAAAGTTATTTCAAAGGGAGATATTGTTGTTTATGAGTCAACAGTGTATCCAGGTGTAACGGAAGAAGAATGTTTGCCTGTAGTAGAGAAAGTTTCTGGCTTGACATTTAACAAAGACTTTTTTGCTGGTTATTCTCCGGAGCGAATTAATCCAGGTGATAAGGAACATACGGTAGAGAAAAATTAAAAAGGTAACATCTGGTTCTACTCCAGAGATTGCTGACTTGGTAGATAATGTGTATAATGCAGTTCTTATTAATGGAACACATAAAGCTCCTTCTATCAAAGTAGCTGAAGCCTCAAAGATTATTGAGAACTCTCAACGTGACGTTAACATTGCGTTTATGAATGAGTTAGCAAAGATCTTTAATGCAATGGGTATTGATACAAGAGATGTGATAAATGCCGCAGCCTCTAAGTGGAATTTTATTAAGTTGAATCCTGGTTTAGTTGGTGGTCATTGTATCAGTGTAGATCCTTATTATCTCATTCAGAAAGCCCAAGTATATGGAGTTTTGCCACGTATTATGTCTGCAGCACGTAGATTGAATGATGGTATGGGAGATTACGTTGCCAATCAAACTATCAAGATGATGAATAAGAAGGGTGCACTCGTCAAAGATTCTAATATCTTAATACTTGGAATTACCTTTAAGGAGAATTGTCCTGATGTACGTAATACTAAGGTTGTTGATATTTACTCTACATTGTCAGAGTACACTTCAAATATTACGGTCTTTGACCCATGGGCTAATGTGGATAAGGTGAAGAAAGAATATGGAATTGATGCTGTTGAAACTTTGCCTAAAGGTAAGAAATACGATGCGATTATTCTTGCTGTTTCTCACAAGCAGTTTGCTGATATAGACTGGAGAGAGAAATTGAATGAGAATGGTGTTATCTATGATGTCAAAGGCTTTTTAAATAGAGATGTTGTTGATGGACGACTATAAATATAAACTTAGCATAATAATCCCAATGTATAATGCAGAGAAGTACATTGGGGCTTGCTTAGACTCCATTCTTGACTCTGATTTACTAAAAGAGGAGTATGAAATTGTTATAGTTAATGATGGATCAAGGGATAATTCTCCAGAGATCGCTCAAAGCTATGCTGCAAAGTATTCAAATATAACATACTTAAGTCAAGAAAATCAAGGACAGAGTACTGCGAGGAATTATGGAATAAAAACTTGCAAAGGTGAATATGTTTGGTGTGTAGATGCTGATGATACTGTATCATCACAATTAAAGTTTGTATTAGATATCTTATCACAGTATCCTAAGTTGGATATTTTGTCTACATGGTTAAAAAGTTGTTACAGAAGATAATGTTCTTGTTAGGTCAGGGCGGTGCTGATAATATATATAATAAATTAATTAGTGGTCGTGAAGCTGTTATATCTGGCTACGCACCAGGCTCAGTTTGTGGATTATTGATTAGAAAAGATTTTTTATTGTCTAATGAGTTGTTTTTCTACCCTAATTTGACACATCAAGATGTAGAACTTTCTTTTCGGGCATTTGCATATGCAAAGAAAGTCTATTTCTTAGATGAAACTATTTATAATTATGTGCTTCATTCTAATTCAGTAACACAGTCGTTAACTAAAAAGAAAAAAATATAATAGATAATATTAAAATTTACGAATCCTTTTGTAAGTTTATATTTAAATTTTGAAAAAGACAGATATAGAGTTAAGTAATGCAATTCGAAAGTATAATCAAAAAAAGCTTTATTTGGATTGGTCTTTTTCTTTATGGAAGAATAGAAATGAATGGAAAGAACTTGGTATAAATAAAGAGGTTCTTAGTATTCTAGAAGATAAAAGGATTATACCCTTTGCGTGGAAATTTTTTTATTCAATGAAGAAGAACCTATTTGTATTTTTAAATATAAAGAGTTTACTCGTGAATTAATTAGCAATGAAAAAAATCTATATAAAAAAATAGAATACGGCGTGAAGGACAATATCAATTTTTTTATGCATCAATTTGTTGAGGAATGTATAAAAAAATGGAATTAGACCTAAACCAGAATGTCACTTAAAGGAGAAGTGGCATTTACGTGGATTTCTTTTTAGGCTTTCAGTACCTTTTCTATAGATTTATTCATAAGTATTTTAAATTTCTTTTTAAAGAGAGATAAAGCTATTTTGGTCACGAGTAGTGCAGGCTCTGTTTTTATGGGATTCTTTTTCCATATTTTTTTAACGCATAGGATAATACTTATGCTATGGGATGTATGGCAGAACGTCAACAACAACTTTACAGCGAAATGCTTTTTAGTAGATTGTAATTTATGTTTTGTAACAGTGAAGCAGATGGTACAGGATATTAAGTCTAAATTAAATATTCAAGCGTATTAGGGTACCTGAGGGAATAGATAAAAAATGAGTATTGTAGCGATAAAAAAATTTAAAAAGAAAGGGATGTCGATGTTTATGAAATGGGGCGTGGAATGCCTCGTTATCATGAATTATTATTGCAGGGTAATAAAGTTGGAATTATAAAAAAACTTCTATATAACAGGACTAATCCAGATGGTTCGCTAAAGAAAGACGGATTGGTTTTTAAAACCTTTGTGGATCTAAGAGAATCGCTATCAAGCATAAAAAGCAATAACATGCTTCCCGATGGTAGATACGAATCCTGAGAAAGCTGGTGGACTCGAGACTTTGACACAGCGTTACTGGGAAGCAATGCTTTCCCGATGTCTTATGATAGGTCGCGCTCCCTAAGGAGTTAATAGATCTAATTGGTTATAATCCTGTTATAAATGTGGACTGGGAGAACCCATTAGAACAGTTAAGGGAAATCTTTGATAATATAGAAAGTTACCAACAGTTAGTTAATAAAAAAATTTTTGAGATAGCTCAGAATAAATCGTCTTGGGAAGGGCGTGTTAAGGATGTTTTATTAGTTTTAGAGTCAAATGGATATTATAAATAGGCATACAATAATAAGTGTTATTATTCCAGTATATAATAAAGAAAGAACACTTCCTAGATGTTTAGATAGTATTAATAATCAGACATTTAGAAATTTTTGAAGTTATTATAGTAGATGATGGTAGTACAGATTATAGTTTACAGCTCTGTTTGGATTATTCAAAACAAAGACATTTTTTTAAAAGTATATCATCAAAAATAATGGTGGAGTATCATGTGCACGGCAACTGGGATTAGATATGGCATCTGGTAGATATGTAATCCATGTAGATCCAGATGACTGGGTAGATTCTACAATGTTATCAGAAATGTATAATGCAACAGACAATGAAAGTATGGATGTTGTAATTTCTGATTTTATGATGGAAAAAGAGCATTCCTCCCAATATGTATCACAGACAATAAAGAATCTTGATTCTTTAAATATTTTGCAATTGTTTGCAGATGGGAATTTGCACGGATCTTGTTGTAATAAGTTGGTGAGACGTTCATTATTTTTCTAATCATAATATTAGATTTAAGAATGACGTCACAAGATGGGAAGATTTAGAAATAATGATGAGAATTTATATGTTGCCTAATGTGAAGACTACATATTTGGAAAAAGGCTTTTTATCATTATACTTTTTATTTATCGCAGCAAAGTCTATCAAAAAAATTTTTTTCTTTACAATCCATAGAAAGTCAAATCTCTGTTATAACCTCACTTGAAAAAGAAGCAGAAGTCAAGAAAATATCTGTTGATTTCTCGGAAATGAAGATTGGTACTAAAATGCTTGCATTTGAATCAAATAAATATACGATTTTGCAATTGGCATCTCTTTATCCAGAGATTGATGAGAAATTAATTCAAAGTAAAAAGTATAGCAGTTAAACTACTTATTTGTATGTTGAGGTTTAAGATTAGATTACCTTTTTATATTTGGAAAAATTGGTAGTATAATAAAGCATTTATAAAACTACTTTTTTTCTACTTATGTCAAGATATTTGCTATACAGTTTATACTTGTTATTCATGAAAATTTGTTTAGTATAAATTTAATTTTTGTATTTGAATGAAATATAGTGCTGAACTATAGAAATATGTGAATAAAATCAATAGTTATTCTAACTTTTAGCGTATGACGGTAAGTATTGCTGATTTCTGGTAAAATAACCTTTTTATCTTGATTGTAACTTTCTTTAGTAGAATGATACAGTCTATATTTAGTGTATAATTTGAAGCAAGTGGTTGAATATGTATTCTAAATAAAAAAATGTGAATACATTTTTTTGTATTATGTATATCAAACTCTTAAATCTGAATTTATATAGAATAATTTATGTTAATATCTTTCGTAATTCCGGCATACAACGTTGGTGAGCAAATAGAAAAGTGTCTGACAAGCATAAGCCGTATTCCTCTAAGTAAAGACGAATATGAGATTATCATTGTTGATGATTCTTCTACAGATAATACTATTAGCGTGGCAGAAGATTTTTTGATTAAAAATAAGTTGTGTTATTCTCTTTTAAAACAGGATAAGAAGGGGCAAGCTTCCGCCAGAAACAAAGGTGTTAGAATCTCAAAAGGAAAGTATATATGGATGGTTGATTCTGATGACGAGATTTTACCTGACCCGTCTATAATAGAGGTTCTTATTAATGATAGCAATGCAGAGCTTATAACGTTTAATTATGAAGAGGTTTGGTCAAGCCATTCATCGGTACAATATAAGTTCTTGGAGAAGCGTTATGTTACAGGAATTGACTTTCTTGCAAATTCTGTTGGAGGTTCTTATCTCTGGAATAAAATATATCGCAGAGATGCTATACAAGATGTAAAATTTATAGAAGGCTCTACTCATATTGAAGATATGTGTTTTTAATGTGAATGCTATAATTAAAATGAAGTCAATTCTTTGTTTACCATTAGTTGGTTATAAATATTATCGTTATCCTAAGCTATTTTTAACAGGGAATGAGTTCTTAATGGAAAGAACTAAAGCGAATATCGATTCATTAAAGGCTTATCATTCTATCATGGAATTAGCATCTAAAAAGTAATAAAAAGAGTCAGGAGGTATTGTACAATATCTTGCGTTTCGACATTTTGGCTCATCTCTTTTCTATTTTTTTAAGAATGATAGTCTTTCTGTACTAAATGAGTATATTAAGATTTATCGAGACATGGGAATGTATCCATGTGAGAAGACTGCAAGTAGGAGAGCTAATCTGTTTTCGCATTATTATTAATCGACCTTGGTTGATTAAGATAATGAAAAGTATTGCCACAAAGCTATCTAAGAAGGCTTTTGATTGTTTGTAAAAAAATGTATTTTTTTGAGACATAAATGATAATTATGTTAGCTTATTGTGATTTATTATAATCTATTCTGTTAAAGTTATAATATGATATTATATATATTACTTTTTCCTTATTATTTGTATCAATACTTTTACTGTAAAGTTTGGTTATAAGAAAGAGAATGGTTTACGCTTTTCTTTCATTTTATTGGCTCTATTTGTAGGTCTTTCTGATATGCTTGGAGGATATGACAGGTATATATATAGCGAATTGTTTGATGGTATTGCAGATATTACAAAAGAAGGAGGTCGTTATAGCGATTCAGCTATATTTTACGCTCTATCCATCGGAAATAGGATATATTGGGAGTAATGTCTTGATTTCTTTTTATTACAAGTAATAGGTATATATTTATTCTACTGTATACTTTTGATAATTTATTTCTATATTATTTTTCCCTAAAGAAGTATTGCATTAATTATCCATTTGCTATGATGCTTTTTATGGGACTTTATGTTCTTCTTTACATTCACTTATCTTAGACAAATGGTGGGAGTAGGTATTGCTTGGTTTGCTATTAGATATGTTTATAAGAAAAGAATTGTACAAATTCATAATATGTGTATTGGTTGCTGCTTCATTTCACAATTCTGCTATAATTTTATTCCCATTATATTTCTTACCTATCAAACGTTTTAGTCAACGAAGTATTATTATTATTATGAGTTTATGTTTGGCTCTTGGTTTGTCTGGTGGTCCCTCTGCATTATTCAGATTATATGGTAACGTAACAGATATGCAATATCGAACAGATTCTTATGCGGAGCAAGAGATTGGCTTTAGATATGAATATATTATAGAAGCATTAGTTTTTTTATATTTTATATTAAAGAATTATTCTTTAATCCCAACTACGAAAAAAATATAGTTCTACTCAATACATCTTTAGGATTCTGTGCAATATTATTACTTTTTTTGTTCTTTCTCTTAATGGTGGGCGATTAGGATGGTATTATTTGATAGGAATAATAAGTACATTATCTTTAATTGCAAAGAATGTGAAGCGTGACAGTTCTACGAATAGAGTAATTTTTTTATTATTTGTCTATTACTGTTTTTTTCCGTATTCTTTATTATTGGGGCTTTTTGCTGTCACCTTATAAGACCTTTCTTACAAATGGTGTACGTGATTATGACCCAGTTTATGAGACATACGAATATGATGAAAATTATTCTAAAGATAAGTTTTATAGGTGATGATTACAGTTTTAACACCTACTTATAATAGGGCTTCTTTACTTATAAATTTATATCAAAGTCTTACAAAACAGGACTTTGATGATTTTGAATGGGTGATTGTTGATGATGGTTCAACAGATACTACTACAGATATCGTAGATAAGTTTATACAAGAACGGAAAATAGTTATAACTTATATACAGCAGCTTAATGGAGGAAAGCATAAAGCCCTAAATAGAGGAGTTAAAGATGCAAAAGGTGAACTCGTTCTTATTGTAGATAGTGATGATAGTCTTCCTAATGAATCATTGTCAATCATATATAGCCATTATGTAGACATTAAAGATAACTCTTCTATAGGCGGTGTATGTGGCTTAATGGCTCATCATGACGGAACAATTATAGGGGAACGGAAGATTAGTTCTTCGATGAACCTTAGTTCAATAGAGATGCGCTATAAATATGGCTTTGTGGGGGATGTTTGTGAAGTTTTTAAAACAGATGTTTTACGGGAGTTCCCTTTCCCTGAGATTGAAAACGAGAAGTTTTGCCCGGAAGCTTTAGTATGGAATAGGATTGCTACAAAATATAAGCTTCACTATTTTAATGAAGTCATTTATTATCGAGATTATCTTGATGACGGATTAACATCTAAGATTGTACGAATCAGGATGAATAGCCCTATTGCCTCTATGATATGTTATGCAGAATTAAATCAACTCGATATTCCATTTAAGGATAAATTTAAGGCTGCTATTAACTATTGGAGATTTCGTTTGTGTTATAATGGAAGTGGTAGTTATCCGAAGTTATTTGGACTATGGAATGCTATTGCGCCTTTAGGATGGTTGATGCATTTGAATGATATACGTGTAAATAAAAGACAGTTATGAGGATTCTATAATCCATAACATCCCTGTATATATGTGTTAAGCTGGGATGTTAGTCATATATTTGGCTCCAAGCATACTAACACTGAAAATGCTATATGATAATATGGCTTTTCTGGAGCAGAGATATCATTGCTATTGCGTATTTTTTCGGTTTTGCTGTCATTCTTGTCACTTGAGAAATAAAGCATAATCTATTGAAGTTCAACTCCCTATGATGAAATGTTAAAAGTGATAGCAAATAGTTTTAAACTTATTGTGGTATTCTTATTTGGAATACGATTAAAACAGAATTATTATTATAGAATAAACGCAGCCAGATAATGAGAATATTACAAGTCATTACATCTTTGGATATGGGTGGGGCAGAAACGTTGGTAGTTAATTTGATACCAAGGTTGCAGGCTTTGGGGAATACTGTGGATTTATGTATCTTTAATGGAAAAGAAACACCATTGACCCATAGATTGAAGAAAGAGAGTCCGCAGACAAAGATATATGTGTTAGGACATGGGGTTTATAATCCGCTCTATATATTAAAGCTAATAAAGATAATGAGGAATTATGACATTGTTCATACTCATAATTCATCACCACAGCTATTTGTAGCTATTGCTAACTTATTCTGTTCTCAAAAGCTGGTCTCAACAGAGCACACTACTTCTAATCGCAAACGTGAATGGAAATGGTATGCACCTATTGAGAGTTGGATGTATGGACAATATAATCATGTGATTTGTATAAGTCAGATTGCTGAAGATAAATTGCGAGAGTATATGGGAGGAGTCTGGTTAGATAAGACTAATCCTCAATATAAGCAAATCTCAACGATTAATAATGGCGTAGATGTTAAGGCTATAAGTGATGCAACTCCTGATAATGCTTTGTTGTCATTAAAGGAACAAAGAAAGGCGATCTTGATGGTTGCTGGATTTCGAGATGCGAAAGATCAGGATACGGTTGTTAAAGCCTTAGGACTACTCGATAACAGTCACTTTGAGGTTTGGTTTGCTGGTGTTGGTACACGTCAAGAAATAGTTAAGCAGTTAGCAGAGTCACTTGGTGTTAGTGATCGAGTTAGATTTTTAGGCTTACGTACTGATATTCCAAATGTTCTGAGAGCAGCAGATGTTATCGCGATGTCTTCTCATTGGGAAGGATTGAGTCTTAGTAATGTAGAGGGAATGAGTGCACATAAGCCATTTATAGCCTCTGATGTTAATGGGTTGAAAGAGGTTACTAAAGGATATGGTTTACTTTTCCCCCATGAGGATGCAAAGGCATTGGCTGAAGAAATTAATCGTTTAGCAAGTGATGAAGCTTATTATAATGAGATTGCTGAACGCTGTTACAATAGAGCCTTAGAGTTTGATATTTCAAAAACGGTAAATGGGTATAATAATGTTTATAATGATGTAATTTCTAATGGGTAAAGATAGAATAGCATATTTAGATCTTGTAAAGTTCGTAGCAATACTTCTTGTATGTGTGGGGCATTGTTATGTAATGACACCAAACTTAGATAGCATAGTTCGACCAATCATCTATTCTTTTCACATGCCTTTATTTATGTTGGTGTGTGGTTATTTTTTTCCAGCCGTAGCTTAGAAATACCAGTTAAATCCCTTTTTAGAAAAAGAAGAGTAGGCAATTGTTACTTCCTGTTATATCGTGTACTATTATGACTGTTTGTCTATTCGGGGGGGGTATTCGTGTGGAAATTATTGGATGTGTTTGGTTTCTTAAGAATCTGTTTATATGCTATCTTATAGCAAGATTTGTCAAATACGTTAAAAATACTAGTAGAGATAACGCTTCCGCTTTCATGGGTAATACTTTTTAATTATTCCTTATGGTGGAACTTTGATGATTAATTTTTCTATTTTTTTTATTTTTTTGTGTTGGCTATTTAATCCATAGACATCTCGATTATCTACAAACTTATAAAGTCTTTCTATTCAGTATTTCACTTGTCTTTTTTTATTGTTGCTCTTTGTCTGAATTGGACAAATCCTCCTGAAAAAAAGTTGATATAAATTTACTTATGTATAGTCCTTTTAAATTTATATTACAAGTTTTTGTAGGACTTTCTGGCTCTATAGTCGTAATAGGTATCTGTGAATTGATATATAAGTTTTTGGGAAAGCGACAGAGGGTAGAGAAGTTTCTATCATATTTTAGTACTATTGGTAGATATACCTTGGGAATATATGTTGTACAAACTTTTATAATAGAGCGGTTAATAACTGTGTATATAAAGTTAAATGAAGCTATCCTTTCACCAGCCTTTACTGATTTTATTTTTATCCCATTGATTGGTAGTGCCTTATGTATTGTTTGCTATTATGTTGTTCGTTTAACACGACCAATTAAAATAATAAATATTCTTCTTTATGGGGACAGAAGTAGTAAGTATAAGTTCTTATCTATTGAGGCTAAATCTTACAATAATGAACTAAGAACGTTATTGATTTATAGAGCAGTTATTTGAATACTTTTTTGGTTTCCTGAATTTACTATAATTACTTGACGTGTAATGTGAATATTAATTTATGATAGGAAGAAATAGTTTAGTTAAGCTTATAGATTACTGTTATCGTGAACCTCTGATGAAGTTTAGGATAATGAAGGAGAAAGGATTCTCTTTGTATACAACGGGTAATAGTTATCCATATATTTTTATGGTAGATGGTAGAATTCCACATGGTGGAATGTTTGATAGACTGAAAGGTCTGATTACCATTTATGCTATTTCCAAAGCGTTGGGAAAGCCATTTAAATTGAACTGGAGTTATCCGTTTGTATTAAGTAAGTATCTTGAGCCAAACGAGTACGATTGGCTAATTGATGAGAGTCAAATGAATTTTGGTTTTCTTTCATATAATAATGTTATTGCCTATGGAGAGATAGTAGACCCTTCCCGTTTATATAAGAAACGTTCATCCGAAACACATTTCTATTATGGATATAACTCATTAGATAAGGTGAATGCTTATTTTGGAACGAATTACCAGTGGGGCGAGTTGTATAGAGAGTTATTCCGTCCAACAGCTTATCTTCAACGCTATTTGGACCTATATCAGTCAGAGATTGGAGCTAACTATATCGCAATTCATACACGTTTTATGAATCTTTTGGGTGATAAGACGGAAACGGCTATTAACCCAGAGTTAGGTTCTGAGAAGCAAAAGAGTGCATTGGTTGAGGCAGCTATTAATGCTGTAAAGAAGATATCTGAACAGCATCCTAACACAAGGATTCTTATCGCTTCTGACTCTATGGTCTTTATTGAAGAGATAAAAAAAGCAAAGCTTGATGTGTATATCGTGCCTGGAACAGTAAAACATATTGATACTGCTGGAGAAACAGACGATTCTGAGAATATCAAAATGTTCACGGATTATTATTTAATCAGTGGTGCGCAAAAGGTATATAGCTTATGGCATGAAGGAATGTGGAAGAGTGCATTCCCTGAGTATGCTGCAAGAATTGGAAATGTGAATTTTGAACGTGTCGAGTTCTAAATCATGAAGAAGAAATTAATTCGCGTTACAACTGCGGATATATCCTTAAATAGTTTACTAAAAGGACAGTTGAAGTTTTTGAATCAATACTTTGAAGTTGTTGGTGTTGCAAAAGATACTGGTGTTCTGAAGGAGGTTAGTGAGCGAGAGGGAATCCGTGTGGTAGATGCTCCGTTAGAACGTCCTATTAGTTTAGTAAAAGATATAAAGGGCTTGTGGTTCTTGTATCGTCTGTTCCGTAAGGAGAAGCCGTGGTGTGTACATGCTAATACTCCAAAGGGAAGTCTTTTGGCAATGATAGCTGCATGGTTTGCATGCGTCCCGCATAGAGTTTATACCGTCACTGGCTTACGATATCAGGGTGCTCATGGCATGTTGAGGATGATTCTTAAGACAATGGAACGATTGTCATGTCTTTTTGCTACGAATGTAATTCCAGAAGGGCAGGGGGTATTACATGCCTTGCAAGAGGATTGTATCACAAAGAAGCCGTTGCGGGTGATTTGGAATGGAAATATTAATGGTATTGACACAGAGTTTTTTTTGCCTGTAGAGAATACTAATGATATGTCAGATACTTTTACCTTCGTCTTTATTGGAAGAATGGTTAAAGATAAAGGTATACATGAGCTGACGGAGTGTATGCGACAACTGAATTGTCGGTTAATATTGGTTGGTACTTTTGAGGAGGAGGACGCCGTTTCGGAATTAGATAAGGAGTTTGACAACTTCTGACAAGGTGAAGTTTGTCGGTTGGCAAAGTGATGTTCGTCCTTTCTTGGCTCAAGCTGATGCACTTGTCTTCCCAAGTTATCGTGAAGGATTCCCTAATGTGCCAATGCAAGCTGGTGCTATGGGATTGCCTTCTATTGTTACGAATATCAATGGCTGTAATGAAATTATTAAAGATGGTCTGAATGGTAAAATTATAGCTGCCCCTCTTAAAGAAGGGTCTGAAGTTATGCAACAGGCTTTGCTTAATACTATGAAATGGTTTATTGAGCATCCTGAAGAGGCTAAGCGTATGGGACGCAATGCACGTCCAATGATACGTGAAAGGTATGAGCAGAAGGATATTTGGAAGGCTTTAAAAGAGTTTTACGATGCTTTATAAAATAGCACATATCCTACGTGACAAGTTTCCTTGGATTTGGGATATTATAGGGATTATCAATTCCTTCCTTTTTGGATTAAGGTATGGAAGTAAAATGAAGAATGTTCAGAATATTCTTTCTCATTTTACTAAAACTACAGATGAGGCTGGTAATGCACTTTCCTATAGGATAGAGAGCCTTGGTAAGGATAATCTTCCTATGTTGGTAAAGATGTTTGCAGAACAGCCTGCGTCAGCCTTTGACTTCTTTAAACCTCATGGTTTCGATGAACTATCATTGAACAAGTTAGCAAAAGATAAAAGTTTTCTTGCTTATATCGTTGTTGCAGAAGGAACTGTGCAACAAAAAGTATGTGTTGGATATTTCTTCCAGCGGAGTTTCTTTTGGGGGAAATCCTTTCGTGGGTATATGACAGATTATCGTTGGCAACGTCGTGGAATCAATAAAATGATGAATCTATGTGCAACAGAGATTTCTTCATTGTTAGGTCTTAGGGTTTTTGGAACAATTGCGCCTGATAATATTGCTTCTATGAAATCTGCTCAGACTGCTAATGATATTCAGATTATTGAAACATTACCTAATGGAGATTACTATGTAGAATACAGACCTAAAAAGGATTAATCTGTAAGGTTATTTTTTTAGATTCTGAAAAAATCATTCTTAATATTGCAGTATAATTATGTTTTTAAAATGGATATTTGACAAACTCGCATCTTTGTTTGGTTTGCTATTCCTTAGTCCAGTGTTATTGGTAGTAGCAATTCTAATCAAGGTGAAGATGCCTGGTCCTATTTTGTTTTGTCAGAAGCGAGTGGGGCAGTATGGCAAACTGTTTACTGTATATAAGTTCAGATCGATGACAGTCAAGGCAGAGGCTTCTGTGGCAAGTAGGGATTCAGAAGCAACTTCTATTGCTTCAACTGAACAGTGCCGCATCACACCACTTGGCGAGAAACTTAGACGTTATAAGTTAGATGAGCTACCAGAACTCTGGAATGTTCTCAAAGGTGATATGAGTTTTGTCGGTCCACGTCCAGACGTTCCTGGTTATGCAGATCAGTTGCAAGGAGAAGAAAGAGATATTTGAAGTTAAAGCCTGGAATAACAGGTCCAGCCAGCTTGAAATATAGAAATGAGGAAGAACTCTTAGCTTCTGTTGAGAATCCTGCTCAATATAATGATGAGGTTATTTTCCCTGATAAAGTTAAGTTAAACCTCTATTATCTAAAGAACTATTCCTTTATAAAAGATATTCAAATGATTGTCTGTACAGTTCTCGGAAAAAAGATGGACTATGCAGGTGAAAAAATATAATTAGTAAAATGGAAAGAAATCGTGTTTTACTTTGTCTCGCTCACATGAGTGGTAACGAGATGAGATACATCCAAGAGGCGTTTGACACCAATTGGGTGGTGCCATTGGGACCAAATGTCAATGGTTTTGAAGATGACTTGAGACGTTTCTCAGTCTCTGTAAGTCCTTCAGGTGAAAGAAGAAACTTCCTTGAAAAAGAGGAATATCCACAGTCAATTATGGCGCATGAGGATAATCCTGATAATCTTTGGAAGGAGTCTTTACCAGGATTGGAGGATAAGCGTATTGTAGCACTCTGTTCTGGTACCTCTGCTGTACACCTCGCTTTAGTTGCATTGGGAGTTAAGGCAGGCGATGAGGTTATTTGCCAGAGTTTTACCTTCTGTGCCAGTTCACATCCAGTAACTTACCTTAGTGCAACTCCTGTGTTTGTTGACTCAGAGAAGGAAACATGGAATCTTGACCCTGCACTTTTGGAGGAAGCTATTAAGGATAGAATTGCTAAGACCGGTAAGAAACCAAAAGCTATCATCGTAGTTTATCTTTATGGTATGCCTGCAAAGATAAAAGAAATTCTTGCAGTAGCAGATAAATATGATATTCTGTTGTAGAGGATGCTGCAGAGGGTTTAGGTTCAAGATACGAAGGACAGGTATGTGGTACCTTTGGCGAGTATGGTGTTCTCTCATTTAATGGAAACAAGATGATTACTACATCAGGTGGTGGTGCACTTGTTTGTCCTAATGAAGAGGCTCGTAATAATGTAATGTTCTATGCAACACAGGCTCGTGAGGGTTATCCATACTATCAGCATGAGAAGATAGGTTTCAACTATCGTATGAGTAATGTTTGTGCTGGTATCGGTCGTGGTCAGATGACAGTCTTGGATGAGCATATTGCTCATCACCGTCACATTGCTCATTTGTATGAAGCGGCTTTCAGTAAGATAGATGGTATTACCTTCCATGCAAACCCTTCATCGGAGTTCGATTCTAACTTTTGGCTGAATACAATGGTTCTTGACCCTTCTGTTAAGGTGAAAGGTCAGGAGAATGCATATAAGACAACAGTACAGGGAGCAGTAGGTGGTGCAGCTGGTGTTATTCATTCAGTAGATAATGCACATACTGATTGTGAACCAAATGCTAATGTTGAGGCTATGCGTGTCTTCCTTGATAAAGCCAATATTGAGAGCCGTCCTCTTTGGAAGCCAATGCACAAGCAGCCATGTTATAAGGATTGTCCAGCATACGTAAATGGTGTGAGCGAAAGTCTTTTCAAAATAGGTATGTGTTTACCAAGTGGACCATTAGTGACAGATGATGATGTGAAATATATTGTAGAAAAGATAAAAGAGGCAATGGTATAAGTGTTATCTTTTATAACCCATATTAAGGGCTGACGTCGTAGATCTTAATGTCTTCGGTGCCAGCCCTTGTTGTGTTTTTCCATATATTAGATTATGGTGATATCTAATTCGCCTATCTAAGTTTTATCCTTTAATAACCTGTGGATTAATAGAGTTTGTAATCTTTGAGAATCCTTTTAATTTGCAAGTTAGTTTGTAGGTTACCTAGAATAGCGTACTTTCTCTTTACTGATACGTTTAAATCTTGTATGCAGCAAAAGTACGAAAAAAAAATTAATAGAAGAAGAAATCACAAAAAAACTAGTAGCTCTTTTTGTGTTTTTTATTCGATGTTACTTTGTAGGATGTATGGTTTACTTTTACTTTGTAAGTACTTGATTCTTAACAAGTATCATGGTTTTTATTATCATCGGTATGTTTGTGGTAAATGTAGATAAAATGATGGGATTTTGATTAGTCGTTTTTACTAATCACAGAGTCCTTAGGCAAGTTTTGTATATAATTCTTCCAACAAGCTTTTGCCATTCTTTCGTTTGTTCTAATCTCGTTTTGACGATTTCTTCCGCTTTATAAGGGTTATAATCTATTTCGGCTTTCATATAATTATCATAGGCTTGCTTCCATTGTTCCAGAAACATGTGACACATTGCTACACGATAATAAGCGTCAGGCTTCTCCCTTTTGTAACAAAGTGTAGCGGCTTTCTCATAATAGGGAATAGCCTTTTCGTATTGTTTCATATTAAAATGGCTTTCACCTGCCGTATAGTAATACACCGAACGCTCATGCGGAGCAAAAGCATCTAGTTGTGGAATAGCATTATCTAGGTATTTAGCAGCCATTTCATAATCCCATTCATTATAATAGCATAATCCAATATAAGCTTTAAACCTAGGATTAAGTTGATATGCCTTATCTAATCTCTGAAAAATGAGCAATGCTTCATGATATTTTTGTGAAGTGAAATAGTCTAAAGCCTTACCTAAATCTTCAGAATCCTTACTTTTTTGTGCCAATAAAGGTTGGGACGACAAAGCAAAGCATAGCGAAGGTTATTATCATCTTGTTCAAGAAATTCATAACCATATTATATCCCTTATTGTTTTATTGCCATATTTAATGAGATCAATATCAATGCGTACAAGTCCATTCTTATGATTCTCGTGTTGAATCCCCGAGTTCCGTTTCAATTTGTTTGAAATATCGTTCTATGATAGCTTGCGGATAGGATGTCTCAAAAGTAGCAATACAATTTAAGAACCTATCAGAAACAATACCGATAGGCTCCGTCCATTTCTGTTCAGAAAAGCATATATTGGGGAACAATTCCTTTAATCGTTCTTTCGCTTTACGAATGTTCTCTTCTTGATTATAATTAGAACCTAATGTAATAATTACCTTCATGAGAGCAAAGTTACTGATTAGTTTTGTAATGTTTGAGAGAATTTAAGAGAATTCGTTTTGGAATGTATTAAAAATCGTGTATTTTTGCACACAAATAATCCAAAAGAACTTTTTATGAAACGATATAGCTTTCTTTTAATCACCCTATTTTGCTTTTTATCCACGATGATAGGTGCTCCGATTAAGTGGAATCAAGCCTATCAAACTTATATTAATCAATACAAAGATGTAGCGATTGAGGGGATGCTGAAATATGGCGTACCAGCAAGTATCACCCTTGCGCAAGGGCTATTAGAGAGCAGTGCTGGGCGTAGCGATCTTGTCATTCAAGGCAATAACCACTTTGGAATTAAGTGTCACGGTTGGACGGGTCGAACTGTTTATCATGACGATGACTTAAAAGGGGAATGTTTCCGAGCATATCCCAGTGCTTTGGATAGTTATGAAGACCATTGCAAATTCCTTCGCGAGCGCCCTCGTTATCGTAGTTTGTTCGATTTAGATCGTACAGATTATCGTGGTTGGGCATACGGATTGAAGCGTGCCGGCTATGCGACGAACCCTTCTTATGCGCAAATGCTCATTAACATTATTGAACTTTATAAGCTATATGAGTTCGATAAGGCAAGCATTACGATCGATTCATGGTGAAGCACAGCGGAGAAGAACCACCAATTCTTACTCCCGATAATGGACTTCCTGCTTACACTCCTATAGCGGGACTACACGCGATACATAAATATAATGAAAACTACTATATCATTGTAAGACAGGGGGATACCTTTAAGTCGTTAAGTAAGGAGTTAGACATCAGCGCGCATAAGCTAGCTAGATATAATGAGCGTAATAAGAAGGATAAACTCATTCCTGGTGAGTATATTTGGTTAAAGAAGAAGCGTAAAAAGGCACCAAAGAATTTTAAGAATCGCCCTTATTATGTGCGAAAGTCAGAGAGCATGTATGATATTGCACAGAAGTATGGTATCCGTTTGAAGAGTCTTGTTAAGAAAAACAAAGCGATTGCTGAGCGTGGACTCCGTTTCGGAGATGAAGTTCAGTTATACTAATACATGAATTTCCTAGCGTGAAATACTCTCGCCCGTCCTTAATTAATTATCTAAAGGATAGGCGAGGGCATTTTCTTTTATCTATCGAATCATCAGAATTATCATCTCACTTTTGTAATAGAATATTGCTAATTTCGATACTTGTATTTGCGTTATTTTCATCCGAGCTTAGGTTCTTGTCCAAATATGCAAGTTATAGGATAGTTCTCATACTTATTGTAATACTTTTGATAATCAGTAAATTCTTAAAAACATAATAGCAGTATAGTCGATTAAAACCTATCTTTTTCTCCAGAAATCACCATCTTTTGGATAAAAACCTACTATCTTTTCATTCAAAAAGTACTATCGTTTTAGCATAAAAGTACTATAGTTTCACTCAAAAAGCAGTATCGTTTTATTTAAAATCACCTTTTACTTCTTATTTTTTTCGTAATTTCTTTCCATTTTTTTAACGCTAGAATTAGATTTTGTTTTGTAAAGGATTATCCGATTAAAAACGGTATGAGAAAGATACAAAAAGAGGATATGCTTTCGATTGACATATCCTCTTGTTTTAGGTATCTGTATGCTTGTTTTAGAAATCAGTTAGGCATTGATCAAGTGCTTTTGTAATTGCGTCTTTGTCTAAATCCTGACCAATAAATACAAGTTTCTGCATACGATCTCCGTAAGGCTCTTCCCAATCTTTTGTTTATTTTTAGGGTTCTTTCTCAAGGAAACTCCTTAATTCAAATGCGGGCATTGTAGCATACCATTGTCCAGCATTACGTAAGCTAACTTGTTTTCCTGCCTGTTCGAATACGTAACATATATCTTTTTCATTCTTGAAATAGCATAATCCTTTACAACGAATGATTTGTGCAGGCCACTTACGTGCTACGAAATCATCGAAAAAGTTAATATCAAAAGGTTTACGCGCATAGTACACGAAGGTCTGAATGTTATATTCTAATGCCTCACCACTCTCTTCGTTTTCTAGTCCATGATGGTGGTGATGATGGTGATGCCCATGATGCTCTTCTTCTTCCTCATGCTCGTCATGATGTCCCTCAATCTCAGCAATCCAAGCGGCTGATGTTGCTACTTCATCAAAGTTGAATGCTTTTGTATTAATGATCTTATTAAGATCAACATCTCCATAGTTACATTCAATAATCTCTGCCTTTGGTTGGAGCGAACGAATAATGCTTTTTACCAATCCTAACTCTTCTGCATTAACATCATCTACCTTATTAAGTAAGATAATGCTACAGAATTCAATCTGTTGAATCAGTAGGTTTTCAATGTCATCTTCTTTGAGGTCTTTCTTTAACAAGTCATTGCCTGCTGAAAACTCATCACACATACGGCGTGCATCAACGACGGTTACAATAGAATCGAGTACAGCCTTTCCGTTCTTTGCTAAGTCGGGATACATTTGTGGATATGCACAAATAGTTTGCGCAATAGGAGCTGGTTCACAAATACCGCTAGCTTCAATAACAATGTAGTCAAACTTATTTTGTGATACAATATCGTTTAACTGCTTTACCAGATCCATTTTCAGTGTACAGCAGATACAACCATTCTGAAGAGCTACGAGCGAATCATCGTTTTGATCTACTACGCCGCCTGCTTCGATAAGGTTCGCATCGATATTCACCTCACCTATATCATTAACAATAACTGCAAATTTAATACCTTTCTCATTGGCAAGGATTCTGTTTACCAATGTCGTTTTACCGCTTCCTAGGTAACCGGTAAGCAATAGAACTGGTGTTTCTTTTATCTTCATATTATAAAATATATGTTTTATGATGTTCTGTACTTACAAAGTTACTAAAAATATTCATAACGAAGAAGAACGACCCTTTTAATTAGGATAATGAAAGTTAGTTATACGTTAAATGATAACTAGGATGAAAGTTAGTTATACGTTAGATGGTATATAAAACAAAAGACTTGCAATCGATTGGATTGCAAGTCTTTTGTGGGTAGTGATGGATTCGAACCACCGAAGCTAGAAGCAGCAGATTTACAGTCTGCCCCATTTGGCCACTCTGGAAACTACCCTTTGATAGTGGGCGTTGACGGATTCGAACCGCCGACCCTCTGCTTGTAAGGCAGATGCTCTAAACCAACTGAGCTAAACGCCCTTACTTATTGTAAGCGGTTGCAAAAGTAATGATTTAATTTGAACTCTGCAAACTTTCTTCATCCTTTTTTACTAATTAGTTCTGAAAAACGAGATTATAGTTGTTGTGTTGGGCATAAATCTAGTGTGAGGACGATTCAAGGCTAATTGTTTGTATAAAGTTCGCCCTGTAAGTAGTCCGTAGAAACCGATACTTACAGGGTGAAGCAATGTTATGAATATCTTTAACTGATGATAAAGTTCAAGACAAAGAGAACAGCCAATATACAGAGGGTCAAGTTAAGATCTTTCCATTTCGCTGTACATACCTTCATAAACACAAATGACAAAATACCTAGACAGATACCATCAGCAATAGAGTAGCAGAGCACCATTGTTATCATTGTGATGAAGGCTGGGAATGACTCTGTAATATCATTCAAGTTAATCTTCTTCACAGAATCAATCATCAATACACCTACCATAACCAAGGCTCCACTTGTTGCAGCACTTGGAATAAGCATGAAGATAGGGGAGAGGAAGAGTGATACAAGGAACAGAATACCTACAAAGAATGCAGTTACACCTGAACGACCACCTTCGGCAATGCCGCTTGCACTCTCAACGTAAGTTGTAAGCGTTGAGCTACCTAACATTGCACCGCAGGTTGTTCCAATGGCATCACTCATCATAGCTTCTTTTACGCGTGGGATATTACCATTTGGTTCCACAATACCCGTCTTATCTGCTAAGCCCATAAGAGTACCAATCGTATCAAAGATATTTACCAATAACAATGAAAAGACAACCAATACCGTCTTGAGGTTCAAAAGACCACTAAAGTCGAACTTACAGAATATCGGACTAATATCTTGTGGTGCAGAGAAAGGCATCCAACTACTAGGAATAACTGTTACTCCTAAAGGAATACCAATGATGGTTGTAATAATAATACTCCAGAATAGCGAACCTTTGACATTCTTAGCCATTAACACGCCACTCAATAAGATGGCAATTATACCAAGAATACAACTAGGAGTGAAAGCACCGAGACCAACAAAGGTTGCATCTTTCGCAACGATAATCTCTGCATTCTTGAGTCCTATAAAGGCAATGAACATACCGATACCCGCTGATATGGCGTATCGTAAATTGTTCGGTATAGAATCGAGAATCATCTCACGCACATTAAAGAAAGTAATGAGGATGAAGACAATTCCCTCAATAAGCATAATAGCTAAAGAGTGTTGCCAGGAATAACCCATAGTTTGGCAAAGCGTGTAAGCAAAGAAAGCATTAAGACCCATGGAAGGAGCTTGTGCAAATGGTAGCTTAGCCATGAAAGCCAATAACAAGGTAGCAATAGCAGCTGCTAAGGCTGTACCAGTGAACAATGCGCCTTTATCCATACCTGTGGATGTAAGGATAGCAGGATTGACGGCTAAGATATAGCTCATCGTTAAGAAGGTTGTAGCTCCAGCAATAAGTTCAGTACGGAGCTTCATTGACTTGGGGTTAAAGCCAAGGGCTTTTTCTAAGAAAGTCATCATTGTTTTAAGGTTTAAATACTCTTTAGTTTATATTGAAGTTTGATTGATCCAATCATCAAGAATCATGCGTGCGATTGACAAACGTTCAGGAATATTGGGCAGATTCTCTTTTGTGAACCATGCTCCTTTTGATATTTCGCTTTGCTGTAACTGTAAATCGCCTCCATCATAATCTGCATTGAAGCCCACCATTAGCCCACAAGGATAAGGCCAGGGTTGGGAACCGAAGTATCGTAGGTTCTTTATCTTGATACCTGTTTCTTCAGCTACTTCACGATGCACTGCTTCTTCTAGTGTTTCTCCTGTTTCAACGAAACCTGCTACTAATCCAAAGAAGTCGGATTTGAAATTGCGTGCATGAACTAACAACACCTCATCACCTTTATGAACAAGGACGATAATAGCTGTCGCTAATTGTGGCCATACTTCTTTCGCACAATTCGTGCAACGTTTCGATATGTCAGTGTGCATTTTCATGGGTGCGCCACACACACCGCAGAATTTTGTGTTTTGATCCCAGTAAAGCAGTTCATGACATTTGCCAGCCTTCAAGTACAATTCAGTTGAAAGAAGATAAAAGGATGGTCTAAGTCCGCACATCTCGTAATTGGGATTATCAGTTACAGGACTATCAATCATGAAAGCCTTTACCTCTGTACCATCCTCCGTTGGACCAATATTCATCACATGAGTCCAAGGACGTAAAGCGATGGGTGGTTCTTCTGAAAGTGGAATCGTATAGTTATTACCAACCTTCTCTAAGAGAAGGTCGGTCTTACAAAAGATAAACCAGTAATATTTCATCTTTATGATAGTTATAATCAGCTGTTTATGAAGTTTATGCTCCCTTCTAACTTATTCTCCAAACAAGAGCTTACGGTCACGTGCAGCTGCAGGGACGGTCCACTCTTCTGGTATGAACTTCCAATTTTGATGTGCTTGCGGATTCATGGTACCAGCCTTCTTAATCTCCTCCATGAGGTAATGGCGTTGATCTTTTGGACTCTCCCAGATTATCCTACTTTGAAGTGAATCATGTGGTATTCCAGCTCCCTTTGTGAGTAGTTCCCCACCGCCATTTGCACGATAACTATTAACAGCCACAGTGTACCATTTATGCTCATCGAAGGGTTGCCCATTACTCATACGTAAGATATGAACTTTCTCGCCATTAGGCTTAGTAACATCAACCGTATAATCAATACCAGCGGCAGAATCGAAGTTAAATGAGAAGTTCTTGAAGCCTAAACGTTGTGCATCATTCTGCGTGTTAGAGAGTAACAACAGATGATCATCAGGACTCTTCATCGTGTTTACCCATAAGTCGTAACTCATTTCAAGGTGCTTGCGAATCTCTTCGCCAGTCATCTTTATCACACAGAGTTGGTTTTCGTATTTATAAAGGTTGAACATATCGCCCACAGTTACAGGACCAGCCTTGATAACAGAGTTAAATTGTAGAGGAGCGTTAAAGGCAATATCAGCCTTTGTAATCTTTAGTTCCAGGTCGAGGATTAGATCGTTGAAAGCAGAATTACCGAAGAAGCAGTCCTTCGTGTAGATTGTATTTTCAAAATTACCAATCACCTGTTCACTCCATTGTTTTACAGCATCTATCTCTGGTTGGAAATGCTTAATGAAAGCCCTCATCAGCTTTCAAGTCCCTCACATCCACGAGTTCGCCTTTTGACCTTAGTCAATGTGTATTGTTTCTTACCTTTGATGTTCTTAGGAGTCAATGTTAGTGTCGCCATTGCTACGCGTTGCGCATTGTTAGCAGGGTCAAGGCAGATGACCTCCTTGCCTATGATGTTTTCGTTCGGTTGAATTATGAGGCGTGTGATCGTGTCCAAAGAAGACAACATCAAAGCCAGGGAACTTCCTGCGCCACCTTTTGAGATGCATCCTCATCATATTGGGGCGTCTTGATACCTCCATTCCAACCAGAATGGAACAAACCAACTATTACATCAGGATTCTCCTTCTTTTTCACCTCTGCCATGGTACGTTTAGCGCATGAAACCATCTCATCGAAACGAAGTCCACTCCATATTGTTTCCTTCAACCAGTTGGGTATTGCAGGTGTCAGCATACCGATGACACATACTTTCAGTCCGTTCTTCTTTTTGATGACCGTATAAGGAAGAATGTAAGGTTTGTTAGTTCTAGTATTGATGATATTTGCACCAAGAATAGGGAAGCGCAGTTCTTTAAACCACTTGTCATAGACACTATGCCCTGTCTCAATATCATGGTTACCTACAGTGGCGGCATCATATCCCATATAGTTGAGCACACTCGCTGCAATATTCGTTTTATCAGGAGCTACGTAGTTGTAATAATAAGAGATAGGTTGCCCTTGCAAGATATCTCCGTTATCCAATAGGTAAACATTCTCTTTACCCTCCTTCTTACGTAAGTCTTCAACGAAAGTATTTACTCTTGCCATGGAACCGCTCTTTGGCTTACGTGTAATGAAGTCGTAAGGAAAGAACGAGCCGTGTACGTCAGATGTTTCAACGATTTTAATGGTAATATCTTTTCTGTTGTGCCATGGAGGAAGAACTGATCCCTAGCATGATTGTGAGTGCGATTATTGATAGTTTCATACTTTTATTTTAAAATCACTTGCAAAAGTAATAAATTAAACGGGAATAAACAACGTTGGTCTTATTTGATTTTGCATTGTAGTTTCAATCGTTGTAGGTTGTTTCGTGGCTTTAAGGATAATAAAATGAGTTATTTGTCGTTTGTTGTAATGTCTGGTTTATAACCTTTTATAAGTGTGAGTGTATGTACAAGAAAGGGCTAATTAAGTTATTACGATACCTATTGTGTATCGAACTTCTATGGTTGATTGTTGTTTGGTTATCACCATGGTCATTCTATCCTGTTTATTACAAAGTTTGCTCAGTTCACACTTCCTTGGTTAGTGCTTTTTCTTTCTTATTCGTTTTGTTAGAGGTCGGTGGGAGCAGAATCATGATGTACTTATAGGTTGTTTGCATAGTTTGTTATGGGTAATGGTGCCTGTTCTATTTGTTATACAAATCTTCTTCTCATGGCTTCTGGTGTCAGATAGCGAAACTACTCATGTAACTTATGAAGACGATAAGTATCGAGTCACAGAACTTTATGGCTTCTTTACAACTAATTCTGATAATGTGAGAATAGAGGAACATTGGGGACCTTTCTATCGTGAGGTGTATTATGGTGATCTTTATTCTGCACATACAAAAACGTTGAAAAGTAAGGTTGCAATACAACGATTTTTGGAGAAACAGGAGAAGGAAGGTTATGCTCCTTAACAAGGTTAAATAGTGCTTGCTATAGGGTTGCATCTTTACGTTCTTTGTGCTTTTTCTAGTGTGCTTTTTGTGCATTAGTTAAAGTGCGCTTGTACTTTAACTTAAACTCCATTTGTACTTAAACTTAAAGGGCAATCGCACTTTAACTTAAAGTCTCATCCTACTTTAAGTTGAAGTATTATGCAGAGAAAGGTTATGGTAAAAAGAAAGCCTGTAGCTTACTTACATGTAGCTACAGGCTTTATCATCATCGGATGTTATTTCTTTCCAAGATTACGGAGCCACTTGAGCGGCTTCTTTATCAGTGCTTTCAATCCAGAGTCACTCTTAGAACTTGTTGGTAGCTCTTCACGAATATCGTACTTTGTACTTCTTCTAGCACCCTTCTCGTTCGTGTTACGCTGGCGATTGTTATTCTTCTTCTTTTTGTTGTTAGGCTTTCTATTTCGTTGAGCGTTTGTCTTCTGACTGGCATCCTTATTGCTTGCAGCTTCCTTGTCGTTTCGTCTGTTATTGTTAGGCTTCGTCTGCTTGTCAGTTTGCCTATTCTTGTCTTGACGATTATTCCGCTTGTTTGCGCTCTTTGCCTCAACAGCATTGTTATTATTGTTCTGCTGTTCTTGCCCTTTGTTCTTCTGCCTGTAGTTAGGCTTACGCTCCTGCGAGTGCTGCACCTTATTCTCAGAAGAGTCTTGACTTTGCTGTTCGGGGCGTCTTGAACGTTGCTTGTTATTGCCCTGTTTCTTATCCTTGTGACTTTGATAGTCCCTATTCTTTCTGCGAATGCTCTTTGCACTAGCTCCCCTCTTAGGCTTTCCGTTGCTCTTATACTCTGGTGCTTCGCCCAATCCATCAGGTAGTTGAACCTTCTCGATCTCCTTACCTAAGAATGACTCAATCTGCTGAAAGAAGTAGATGTCATCTTCATTCACAAGTGTGATAGCAGTTCCATCATGATCAGCACGTGCAGTACGACCAATGCGATGAACATAGTCTTCTACATCGTGTGGCACATCATAATTAATAACCATTGTGATGTCATCAATATCAATACCACGTGAAACAATATCAGTTGCCACTAGAACATCAACTTGTCCGCTCTTGAACTTGAACATTATGTCGTTACGCTGCTCTTGATCAAGGTCGGAGTGCATCTCACCGCAGTTGATATGCTTACGGCTAAGCGCACCTGCAATCTGCTTAACCTTTTGTTTCGATCCAGAGAAAATAATGACACGCTTCATGTTTCCACCTTTGAAGACATCCTTGAGTATCCCCATCTTCTGTGTTTCGTAACACACGTATGCCATCTGATGTATCTTTTCAGCAGGTTTGCTGACAGCTAACTTGATTTCTACTGGATTCTTTAGCAGTGTCTTTGCGAGTTCCTCAATCTTCTTAGGCATTGTAGCCGAGAACATAATCGTTTGGCAAGTACTAGGGAGCTTCTTGGCAATGGTCATAATGTCCTCAGAGAAACCCATATCAAGCATACGATCAGCCTCGTCAAGAATGAAGAAGCTAACCTTTGACAAATCAACATTTCCTAATGAAAGGTGAGAGATGAAACGCCCAGGAGTAGCTATGACAACATCGGCTCCGAGCGATAAGCTCTTAAGTTCCTGGTCATAGCGATTGCCATCATTGCCACCATAGACGGCAACGCAGGAAACGCCATTCAGATAATAAGCAAAACCTTGCATTGCTTGGTCAATCTGCTGTGCGAGTTCGCGTGTTGGTGACATGATCACACAATTTATGGCAGACTCTGGGTAGCCTCCATCGGCTAATTTAGATAATACAGGCAGAAGATAAGCCGCAGTCTTACCAGTTCCTGTTTGTGCAACGCCTAATACGTCGTGACCTTTTAATATTTCTGGAATGCACTTCTCTTGTACGGGCGTACATTTATCAAAACGCATATCATAGAGTGCGTCGAGTACATTATCGTTTAAATCTAAATCTTCAAAAAACATAATTTACAATTTATCCTCTTTGTAACAGAGGGTAGTTCTTACTTCTTCTTCTAACTCTCCTTATTAACTTGGTGCATGTCTATAACAGAAGTATGCTATAATAGCAAAGATAATGTTCGGTATCCATGCTGCGAGCATTGGTGGTGTGTTGTCTTGGATGGCGAAGGTAGCAGAAACCGTTTGCAACATGATATAGCTGAAGCTCAATGCAAGACCTATACCTAACGAGAGCCCCATTCCACCTTTTCGCTTGCGGGAAGAAAGAGCCAAGCCAATAATTGTCAATATGAAAGAGGAGAACGACATGGCTATACGTTTATGGAACTCAACCTCATATTGTACCACATTCCCTGAGCCACGGCTTGTCTGCTTAGAAATATAATCAAGAAGCTCTGGTGAAGTGAAAGTTTCTTGTTGTCCTTTTGAATATACAAGGTCAGTAGGCTCCATGAGTAGAACTGTGTCCTTAGTTGCTCCACTCTGAATGTGTTCCTTAAGTCCTTTGAGTGTTCTGATTTTCCAGTTACTTAACTTCCAATGATACTTTGAGTCAGCAATCGTATCATATTGAATCTCCATTGCGGTTAAGTGACTTACAATCTTCTTGTTTTTGATTTTAACAAGCGAAAAGCCATAACCACGTTTGTATTGGTCGTCATAATTCTGGATATAAGCAGTGGTGTTCTTAGCTACAAATAGTTGGATGTCCTCCGCAGATGTATTCTTCTTCGAATTACGATATAAGGTTTCAAAGTTCTGTCTGATAACAGTGCCATGGGGGATGACAAAGCTATTGAGATAGAATGTTAAGCCTGCAATGACTATGCATGAGAGCATGTAAGGACGCATTAACCTCTTTATAGACACGCCTGCTGCTAACATTGCTATAATCTCCGAGTTTCCAGCTAACTTAGATGTGAAGAATATAACTGCAATGAATACAAATAGCGGTGAGAAGAGGTTGGAATAATAAGGTATGAAGTTGGCATAGTAATCAAAGATGATGGCTCGCCATGGTGCGTGGTATTGCGTGAACTTTGAGAGATTCTCATTAAAGTCGAATACAATAGCGATGGAGATAATCAAAAGGATGGCATAGATATAAGTTCCAATGAACTTCTTAATGATGTACCAATCAAGAATGCCAAGATATCTAGTTGGGGAGATCTTCTTGAGTAAAGTTTCCCACCTTATATATATAAGGTAGGCAAGGCTTAATCTTTTGACTAAGCTTACCTAGTAATCCTTTAATTATGCTTACAATCTCTTTGACCTTATGCATTGTGCGTATCCTTAAATTCTTCTTCCTAATTGCTCAATTACAGATGCCTTCCACTGAACGAAGTCGCCTTGCTCAATGTGTGTCGTGCGTCTGTTACCAAACGAAGATAGAAAGCTAAGTTGTGTATACTAGCAATCTGCATTGCTAATAGTTCGCCTGCCTTGAATAGATGATGTAGATAGGCTTTACTTGTAATTTGATCGATGTCACATCCGTCAGGATCAACAGGGGAGAAGTCTTTCTCCCATTTCTTGTTACGCATATTCATCGTTCCATTGTAAGTAAAGAGCATTGCATTACGACCATTACGTGTAGGCATGACGCAATCGAACATATCAACACCACGCTCGATAGCCTCAAGGATGTTTTGTGGTGTACCTACACCCATCAAGTAACGTGGCTTATCTTTAGGTAGAATCTCATTAACTACCTCGATCATTTCATACATAACATCAGTAGGCTCACCGACAGCTAATCCACCAATAGCATTACCATCAGCACCTTGATCCGTCACAAACTTAGCAGCCTCTCGACGTAAATCTTTGTAGGTGCATCCTTGAACAATAGGGAAGAGGCTTTGCTCGTAACCATAGAGAGGTTCGGTCTCATTGAATCGTTTGATACATCGAGTTAACCAACGTTGGGTCATGCCTAAACTCTTCTTTGCATATTCATAATCACTTTGACCTGGAGGACATTCATCTAGCGCCATCATGATGTCTGCACCTATGATACGTTCTGTATCCATAACATTCTCTGGTGTGAAGAAATGCTTAGAACCATCAATATGGCTCCTAAACTCACATCCTTCCTCTGATAACTTACGAATACCAGTTAATGAGAATACTTGGAACCCACCTGAATCAGTAAGGATAGGGCGCTCCCAACCATTAAAGCCATGCAAGCCACCTGCAGCTTTTAATACATCTAAACCTGGACGTAGATAAAGGTGATAAGTATTACCTAAGATAATCTGCGCCTTTACCTGTCTTCGTAGTTCTTCAAAGTGTACACCTTTCACAGAACCCACAGTACCCACTGGCATGAAAGATAGGAGTCTTTATCTGTCCATGGGCTGTCGTGATTAACCCTGTACGTGCATCGCTTGCGTTATCTGTATGTTGCAGTTCAAATGTCATTTCTTTGTAGCTTTATTGTCTTCAGATATAGTGAAGTCTACTGGATGTTCTACCAGCTCATCGGTAAGAGCGAAATCCCATACTTGTTTGATATTCTCAACGAAGTGGAACTCAATACCCTTTCTGTAAATCTCAGGTATTTCTTCAATATCTTTCTTGTTCTCCGAACACATTACGATATCTGTAATACCTGCACGTTTAGCGGCAAGGATTTTCTCTTTAATACCACCAACAGGAAGAACTTTACCACGAAGCGTTATCTCGCCAGTCATAGCAGTGTTTTTGCGCACTTTGCGTTGTGTAAGGGCTGAGGCTATACTTGTAGCAATAGTTATACCAGCGGAAGGACCATCCTTTGGTGTTGCTCCTTCTGGTACATGGATGTGTATGTTCCATTGTTCAAAGATACGATAATCAACCCCTAAAGTATCAATGTGTGCTTTGACATATTCGAGTGCAATAACCGCTGATTCCTTCATCACATCTCCAAGATTACCAGTTAGTGTTAACTTTCCTGCCTTACCCTTTGATAGAGAAGTCTCAATAAACAATATCTCACCCCCCACACTTGTCCAAGCAAGTCCTGTTACTACACCAGCGTATTTATTTCCTTGATAAATATCACGTGTGAAAGGAGGCTTACCAATGAGATCTTCCAATGCATCTGGAGTAATCTTCGTGTAAGGTAAGTTAGCATTCATCGCTTGTTCAAATGCTAATTTACGCATTACCTTATTGATTTGTTTCTCTAATTGACGTACACCACTCTCGCGTGTGTAACTTTCAATAATCTTTTCTAATGCGCTCTTTGTAAACTTTGGTTTAACTTCTAACTGATCTAAGCCCGTATTTTCGAGCTCTTTTGGAATCAAGTGTCGTTTTGCTATTTCTATCTTTTCTTCTGTGATATAGCCTGAGACATTGATTAATTCCATGCGATCTAACAAGGGTCTCGGAATCGTATTGAGATCATTGGCTGTTGCTATGAAAAGTACCTTTGAGAGGTCATAATCTATGTCAAGGTAGTTGTCATGGAAAGCACTATTTCTGTTCAGGGTCAAGTACTTCCAATAATGCAGAAGAGGGATCTCCATTAATGGTGTTTTGCGTTATCTTATCAATCTCATCAAGGATGAAGACAGGGTTGGAAGAGCCTGCCTTTTGTATGTTCTTGATGATACGTCCAGGCATAGCACCTATGTAAGTCTTGCGATGACCTCTAATTTCAGACTCGTCATGTAAACCACCTAACGATACACGTACATACTTACGTTTCATTGCTTCTGCAATACTTACTCCTAAGCTAGTCTTTCCTACACCTGGAGGACCATAAAGGCAGAGGATAGGAGACTTTAGACTGCCACGTAATTGTAATACAGCTATATATTCAAGGATTCGCTCCTTGACCTTCTCCATTCCATAATGATCTTTTGTCTAATATACGCTTTTGCACGCTTTAAGTCGAGATTATCAGTTGTATATTCATTCCATGGTAAAGCTACCATCGTTTGAAGATAGTTTACTTGTATGCTATAATCAGGACTTTGAGGGTTTAGTGTGTCGAGCTTATCAATTTCTTTTTGGAAGATTTTAGCAACATCTTGTGACCATTTCTTATTCTTTGCCTTTTCCAGTAATTCCTTCTTATCTGGTGCAGAATCGCCATCACCAAGTTCCTCCTTTTATATTCTTAATTTGTTGATGGAGGAAGTATTCACGCTGTTGTTCATCAAGATCCTCACGTGTTTTTGAGCGAATATCTTGACGTAAATGTTGAAATTGAATCTCCCTGTTTAAGACCTTCATTAGTCTGAAGAGACGATCTTTTATGGAGTTCTCTTCCAACATTTGAATCTTATCAGCTACGGGGAAAGGCATTGTAGAGCAGGTGTAGTTGACAGCAATGATAGGGTTGCCCATGTTGTCAAGTGCAAGCTGAGTATCGTCAGGAACTTCCTCGCTCCCATGAATATACTCCTTAGCTACTAATTTCATGTCTTCTACAGCAGTAATGAATTCCTTATCTTTCTTTGAATCCATTTCTTCTTGCAGCGCCTCAGTAAAACCTTTCATGTAAGGGTGATTTGGTCGTTATCTCTTTGATACGACATTTGCCAAATCCTTGTAAAATAATGGTTTTGTTATCTCCCTCATAATTGCCCGGCATATCAAATGAACGTACATAGCGTGCATAGATACCTGTTTTATAGATGTCGTCCTCCTGTGGCTCATTGACATTGCTATCCTTCTGACTTACAATGGCAATGATGGTTTCTGGATTTTTTTCCAAATATTTTACCAATGCTAATGTTGCCTTTCTTCCAACAAGGATGGGGGAAAGGATTCCAGGGAACATTACGAGGTTGCGGGTTACGAATATGGGGAATTTCACCATTAACTTTAATATTTAAGTCAGGTAAGTCGCCTTCGTAATCTGTAAACATCTGTATTGAGCTATTTTGTTTCATAAAGTTTTGTTATACCTATATTAGCTTGCAAAGTTACAAAATAAAAGCGAAAGACAGAAGAATTAGTGTGCTTTAATGTTTTGTAACCTTGATGCAATTCTATGGTGATGAGTTGTTTTCTTACTTAATGTAAAAATTTTTAGTGAGATGGTGGTACCACTCTGAACGCTCTCCATTGTCTTGCATTAATGTTACGTTTATCTCTTCTTTCGGTGCGGTTAATGTTTTTTTTAATTCGAGTAAACACCGTTTAGGTGACTTGGAATCTTTTGTTTTTATATTAACAACTTTAGTGGTTGATAATCCACAAAATACAGCCTCTGACTCTATAATAATTTTATTGTCTGATGGAATAATGATAGAGAGAAGCCCTCCATCTTTCAATAGGCGTGATGCGTGATGTAGTAAATCATGGGGAGTTAAAGAGTCTGTGTGTCTTGCAATAGTCCTTTCTTGTAAAGGACTTTTTAATGATTTTATAAAGTAGGGGGGATTACTCACAATCGCATCATAAATGTTGTCAAAGTCAGTTTGGAATGTATCTGGATGATACTCTTGTAGAGAAGTATGGATGAGACTAATTCTATTATTAAATGGCGATAATAGTGTGTTGGTCGTTGCATCTTCTAATGCTTTTGCGTCGATTTCTATAGCATCAATGTAGGCATTAGGGAAACGCTGAGCCATCATTAAGGCTAGAAGTCCAGTTCCTGTTCCAATATCTAATATCCTTGCGCCACCTTGTGCCCATGCTCCAAGGAGTATACCATCAGTGCCAACTTTCATAGCAGAATGTTCTTGGGTGATATGAAAGTTTTTTAGTGTAAAGCCCATTCGTCTTATTGGTACAGTTATATATTCAACTTACGTAATATTGTCTTGTTGATAGCTTGCACCTTTCTACTTTGTTTGGTGATATCCTGCCTCATTAAGTCAATGTTATAGAAAATCTCTGAGAAAGCTGTTTGTAGTATATTGGGCTGTCTGTGTGTCTTATCAGCATTGTGGTTAATCACGATGTTGATTCCCTTTGACACAATAGATATATCAACGTCAGCACCAGAAAGTACGGGGTCTCCATCGTAGTGGATTACTCCTTCTTTCTTTCGATGGATATGTATTTTCTTTGCTTGAAAGTTTTGATTTTGAGGTTCTTGTCAAGAGTTTTGTTAAAGAGTTCAATAGCTACTTGTGGTGCCTCAATAATATCGAAAGGTTCCATGATAATGATGTCTAATAGTCCATCACTCATAGAAGCTTGAGGAGCTATGTAAGCGTTGTTACCATATTGAGAAGCGTTGGCGGCTGATACCAGGAAGGCTTTGTAGCGTTTGACGCCATCTTCATCTTCTATCTCATAAGTTTCTGGTTGGTATTTGAGTCCTTCTTCCAAAACTTTTTGCATGTAGGTGATAGGTCCTCGTTTACCAGCTTGAGCAAATTGCATTGATATAAATGCGTCGAAGCCCATACCACAGGTACAGAAGAAAGGGTGCTCATTAATGATACCATAATCTAAGGCTCTGATTTCGCATTCATTTATGATATCTATACATTTCTTGAGGTTCATCGGTAGATTTAAATGGCGTGCAAGTCCATTACCCGACCCACAGGGTAAGATCGCCATAGCTGTCGATGTATTAATTAATGATTTACCGATTTCGTTTACAGTCCCATCACCCCCAATAGCAACGACAATATTGATGCCATCTTTTACTGCTTGTTTTGCTAACTCTGTGGCATGTCCTGCATATTGTGTTTCTAATATGTTGTAATCAAATTCACTTTTGTTAAGTCGTTCTTCAATAAGATCGGGAATACCAGCCTTGCTGATAGTTCCTGATATAGGATTAAGAATGAAAACGATTCTTTTCTTATTCATAGTGCTGTATGGTCAGAGTATAGTTCCTTCGGCAAAGTTACACATTAATCTTATATCTTATTGAGAAAGGGGTATGAAAAAAACTTTAAAAAGCACTTTTCTAATCAAATTGTTCTTTTTGTCGTGCAAAGTTAGTATCTTTGCAACCTAAAATAATTATTATGTAGTCGTTGGCTACACCATATTAAATATAATGGGACAGTTACAAGATAAGTACAAAAGTTACCGTGATCCGCAGAAGTTTATAGAAGCAGGAGTTTATCCTTATTTCCGCGAGATTACGAGTAAGCAAGGAACAGAAGTTACAGATATCGATGGAAACGAGATTCTCATGTTTGGCTCTAATGCCTATACGGGTCTGCCAAATGATCAGCGTGTTATAGACGCAGCACATCGTGCTTTAGACAAGTATGGTACTGGGTGTGCAGGTAGTCGTTTCTTGAATGGAACGTTGGATCTTCATGTTCAATTAGAGAAAGAACTTGCAGCTTTTGAAGGAAAGGATGAAGCTCTTGTTTTCTCTACTGGTTTCTCCGTCAATGCTGGCGTTCTAGCAATGGTTGTTGGGCGTGGTGATTATATTATTTGCGACGATCGTGATCATGCTAGTATTGTTGATGGTCGTCGTTTGAGTTTCGCAACTCAACTTCACTATAAGCATAATGATATGGTGGATTTGGAGCGTGTTCTCCAGAAACTTCCGCATGAGGCTGTGAAACTTATCGTTGTAGATGGTGTCTTCTCAATGGAAGGTGATTTAGCTAATCTACCAGAGATTGTGAAACTGAAGCATAAATACAACTGCTCTATTATGGTTGATGAGGCACATGGTTTAGGTGTGTTTGGTCGTCAGGGTAGGGGCGTTTGTGATCATTTCCATGTAACAGATGAAGTCGATTTGATCATGGGAACGTTCTCAAAGAGTCTTGCATCAATAGGTGGTTTTATTGCAGGAGACAAGGATACAATCAATTATCTTCGTCATACATGTCGTACATACATCTTCTCTGCAAGTAATACACCTTCAGCTACAGCTGCGGCTTTAGAGGCTCTTCATATCTTAGAAAATGAACCAGAGCGTATAGAACATTTATGGAAAGTTACAAACTATGCTTTGAAGCGTTTCAAGGAGGAGGGTTTCGAGATTGGTGAGACAGAGAGTCCGATCATTCCACTTTATGTTCGTGATATACAGAAGACTTTTATTGTAACGAAGTTGGCATATGAGGCAGGTGTGTTTATCAACCCTGTTATTCCTCCTGCTTGTGCACCTCAAGATACACTTGTTCGTTTTGCTTTGATGGCTACTCATACAGAGGAGCAGGTTGAGCGTGGCGTACAGGCGTTGAAGAAGATTTTTAAAGAAGAAGGTATCATTAAGTAGAAGTTTCTTCTAATTGATATTTTCGTCACTGAAATAGAGGAGAAGGTTGTGTGTTATTACGCAATCTTCTTTTTTTCTATGTTCACTTTTTTGAAAACCAAGTTTTCCTAATCACATTAATCAGAATCTTTTGTAGTGCATTTGCTTTTGACTCTGACCTTGCTAACGCTAATTTCTGACCTTGCTAAGGTTAATCTTTGAGTTTGCTAACGCTAATCTTTGACGCTAAGAACGCTTATCTCTAAGCATACGAGCACTAACTTCTGAAACTTTTTGGGGCAATCTCGCGATCTGCACTCCTCCCTTTCTCCTTTCGGGGAGGTCGAGTGGGGCTGTTGGTGAGGCTTTTTCTTTTCTGTTTGCAAAGGTAAGCAACTTTATTCAGAAAGCAATCGTTTTTTGGGGTACTGGAGTAACAAGTTCCGCAAATGCCTTTGTAACTATCTGTTTTACAGAGAGATATACAGAAGTCTCCCCGACCCTCCGAAAGGGGAGGGGAGAAGTCCCTACCTGACCTCCCCTGAAGGGTGAGGAGGAGACAAGTTTGTCTATAGTATTTTTCTGCAGAAAAAAAGTATCTGAGAAAATAGAGTCAAGAGTCCTTATCCTCTCGTGATGGCATAGGAAGCTCACTCCTTTCGGAGGGGATCGAGAGAGGCTGTAGAGGTTTAGGGTAGGGCTTTTTTTATTCTCAATCACACAAATCACAATCACAAAAATCACAAAAAGGATTTTCAACGTGTAAAAAGGGGATTCTTATATAATATAATACCTTATTAATAAATAATAATATATAATGATACATTATTTATAGTAAGAAAAAAATGCGATACTACCATAATTGATTTTGTGATTTTGTGATTGTGATTTTGTGATTGATATGAATTTTCATTTGTTTTCATTTTTGATATTTCTTATTTGCTAAACTCTTTGTCGCAAAAATACCCTTTTAAAAAGTAAATTTGAATTGAAATAATGCAGACGACGATGGAATGTAATTTTTCTGTATTATTTTGTCCTATGTAGGTGTAGATAAATATATAGTGTTGTTTATCAGGATTTTACATATATTCTTGGGATGCCCAAAGTTCTTTGTTTAAAAAATAAATGAACTTTTTGATAGAAAAATCGCAGAAACATTTGGTGGTTTCAAAAAAAAGTACTACCTTTGCACTCGCAATTCAGAAATACTGCTAATAATTCCTGGATATGCAACGGGGCGTAGCGCAGCCCGGTAGCGCTCCTGGTTTGGGACCAGGCGGCCGCAGGTTCGAATCCTGTCGCCCCGACAATCATCAATCTTTAGAGTAAGTAGATGTTTTTATTGCGGCAATAGCTCAGTTGGTAGAGCACGACCTTGCCAAGGTCGGGGTCGCGAGTTCGAGTCTCGTTTGCCGCTCTTTGATATTCTGAAAGGCTTTTTAGTTATCTCAAAACTAATGCCCAGGTGGCGGAATTGGTAGACGCGCACGTTTCAGGTGCGTGTGTTTCACGACGTGCAGGTTCGAGTCCTGTTCTGGGCACGGAAGTTCTTTGAATATTATAGGCATATTGGAGAGGTGGCGGAATTGGTAGACGCGCTACTTTGAGGGGGTAGTGAAAATTGCTTCGTGGGAGTTCGAGTCTCCTCCTCTTCACATGCAGATTTTGGTAAGTAATTACTTACATTGTATGCGGCAATAGCTCAGTTGGTAGAGCACGACCTTGCCAAGGTCGGGGTCGCGAGTTCGAGTCTCGTTTGCCGCTCTTATTTGTTAGAAAGAGAAACATACATAACATTATCTTTATGAATTTATATTTACGGTATTTCGATAGTGAAGTATTAGTACATAATGTTGAAGAGGCGTTAGATTTTTTGAGTTCTATTCCTGATATTCAACTCACTCCAGAATTGGAAGATGATATTAGGAATTATGCAGCGAGTGATGTATTCTATCCTAAACGTTATAAGGTTCGTCCTCGTGTTTATTTTATCGTCATAAAGACAGAGGCTCCTAGTATGATGGATTTTAAACAGAAGAAAGCATTGCGTCCTAGCGTTGATAGCATACAGCGTAAGGAGAATCCTGCAATTATGCATCTTAATGAAGAACGTGAGGGCTGGTATGAAGGTGAACTTGATTTCAAGCGTGTTGTTTTAATACCATCTACAGGTAAGCACGAATACAGGGATACGCATTTTGTTGTACAATGCAAGGCTGTTTCAGGCTGGGATTGTTATACACGTATGGTTGAATACTTGAAGGAGAGAGTTGACAATAGAAGTCAGTTCCCTTCAGCTAAAGGTAAGAACTTTAGATTTAAGTATTTGGGTATGTGGAAGTAAAGAATTTCTCTTTCTTTTAGATTTGTGCTATATGAACAAAGTGATGTTAATTGGTAATGTTGGTCGTGAACCAGAAGTGCGCTATTATGATGCGGATCAATGTGTTGCTACCTTTACGTTAGCTACAACAGAGCGTGGATATGAGCTTCCTGGTGGAACGAAAGTTCCTGATCGTACTGATTGGCATAATATAGTACTATTTAAGAGCTTGGCAAAGTATGCCGAACAATACATTCATAAGGGCGACAAGCTATATGTTGAAGGACGTATAAGGAATCGTTCTTATGATGATAAAAAAGGGGTGCGCCGACAGGTTACAGAAATCTATGTGGATAATCTTGAATGGTTAAGTGCATCTCGAAAGATGGAAAAATGCGTCAGAAGAGAAGAATAAAAGATGCTGATAATTCCATCTCTGATAATAACAAATTACCTTTTTAATGGATAGTTTTCTATTAGATATATCTTCTTATATCACCGTTAATCCAATAAGTCCAAGTATACTTATTTCTATCCTCTTGGCATTCTTTCTTATCCTTTTATCTGGCTTTGCTAGTGCGTCAGAGATAGCCTTTTTTAGTTTGTCTCCAGCAGATTTAGAGGCTATGGACCCAGATAAAAGCCCATTGGATATGTTGGTTCAGAAACTTCGTGATGATAGTGAGCGCACACTGGCAACTATTCTTATAACGAATAACCTTGTTAACGTGACCATCATCATGCTGTGTAATTATATCCTCATCAATTTGCTAACATTTAGTGCAGAATGGTTACAATTTCTGTGTGTTACGATTCTATTAACCTTCTTGTTGTTACTTTTTGGTGAGATTATTCCTAAAGTATATGGTAGTAAGAATCCACTTGCCTTCTGTCGTAAGGCAGTGAAAGGGGTTATGTTCTTTCGTAAGTTATTTTGGCCGATAGAGACAATTCTTTTAAAGAGTGGTGCTTTCGCAGAGAAAGTCTTGCAGAAAGAAAATAGGCAATTATCAATCGATGATTTGGAACAAGCACTGGAGCTTACCGATAAGAGCGACATCAAAGATGAGCAAAGTATGTTGCAGGGCATTATACGTTTTGGTGATGAGACCGCAAAGGAGGTGATGACTTCTCGCCAAGACATAATAGACCTTGATATACGCTGTTCTTATGAGGATGTGTTGAAGTGTATTGTTGATAACAACTACTCCCGTATCCCTGTTTATCAAGATAATAAAGACAATATTCGAGGCGTTCTTTACATCAAAGATTTGCTTCCTCATCTATCAAAGCCAGCTAACTTTAGATGGCAAAGCTTGATACGCCCCTCTTACTTTGTTCCTGAAACGAAGAAGATTGACGACCTTCTACGTGAGTTCCAAGAGAACAAAGTTCATATTGCAATCGTTGTGGATGAGTTTGGCGGAACCAGTGGTATAGTTACGCTCGAAGACATCTTAGAAGAGATAGTCGGGGAGATTAATGATGAGTACGACGAGGAAGAGCATAATTACACAAAATTAGACGCTAATAGTTATATCTTTGAAGGTAAAACCTTTATTGAATGACTTTTACCAAAAATACTCAATCTTCCAGATGATGAGTTTGATGACGTAGAAGGTGATGCTGATTCACTTGCTGGTTTATTGTTGGAAATCAAAGGCGATTTCCTGCAGTGCATGAGATTTTGAAGTATAAGCGATATACCTTTGAAGTGTTAGAGATAGATGAACGTCGTATTAGTAAAGTCAAGGTGATCATAGGTTGTGAGGATAACGCGTGACGTTTTTGATAAAATCACTATCGGTCTTTTGACGATAGACAAAGGGCGAAAGGCAGAGAAAGAAGGCGAGCAACGTCTTCTTTTTGCTATGTTGGGTTATGTTCCTGTTATCAATCATAATGAGGATGGTAAACCAACTATCGAGGGTTATCACATTAGTATATCTCACACCATTGGTTATGTTGCAATCATCCTTTCCAAAGACTTTGAAGTAGGGATTGACATTGAGTATGTGTCCAATCGTGTGAGTCGTATCGCCTCTCGTTATCTCCGCTCTGACGAACCCTTCACCGACTTACGTTCCCAGCTTATAGCTTGGTGTGCAAAGGAAACCACCTATAAACTGTTTTCAGAAGAGCACTTAGCCCTTCAAGAGATGAAGGTAAATGTTGCCTTAGACCATGTTACCAACCTTAGAAGTAATATCGACATAAAGTTTGTAAGCGAAGTTACACATGATTATGTGTTAACTTATGCGTGGAAATAAGTAGCATCAAAGCAATCGTTTAACCTTTAAAGTTATTTGCGTTTAACCTTAATCAATCGACTAATGATAAGTTATCATTTTCGGTGTTATTAGTTGATTGTTCAAAAAAAAACAGTATCTTTGTAACTTCAAGTCAATAAAAGATGTAGAGCTAAGGCAAATTAAACAGATATGAGTGATAAGATATCCAGCAAGAAGATAACTCGTAAGCGTGGAGCAAAAGCCCAAAAGGCACCACTAAAGAGTCGTACCATATCGAACGACCTCATCCCTATTGAAGAAGAGACATGGTTATTACAGCCAATTGCTGTGACAATGATGCGTCATGATTACTCGCTAATTCAAGTCCGCATCCTCGTTTCTATTGTTGAGAGTTTACAAGATATTTTGCATGGAATCTTAAAGAGCAAACGAGGCTTTCAGTTAGATTTGTTTCAGACGGATGAGCTTGATGAAGATGGAAGAATGCCGATTAAGTTGCCTTTCAAAGAATTAGGTGTTGATCCTAACCATTATCCTCAACTTCGCAATTCATTGAAGATGTTAGCTTCCATCCCTGTTGAGATACCTTATAAGACGAGTGAAGGGCGTAAGTACACGAAGGCAACTAACCTTTGTGATGTATATATTCCCGAAGACCGTTCCTATAATAAGTATGCAATTTTAAAGTTGGATCATACAGTAGCTGAACGTCTGGTTTCTTTAGATTTAGGTTATCATAAGTTTGGTAAGCAGATTGTCTTTGCTTGTAAGAATAGATACACACAGCGCATCTATATGTTTATCGAGTCATGGGCTGATAAGGGGCGTGCCGTCATTGCAACATTAGATTTTCGCAAGATGTTACGTCTTGAGAATAATTATAAAAAGTTCTCTGACTTCTGCCGTCGAGTACTCGATCCTGCCATGCAAGAGTTAAAGGAATTATCCGAGAAAGGTTCTTGTGATTGCTTCTTTGAGTATGACAAGAAGTATGATCATGGGCAACGTGGTGGCGAACCAGACCGTTTAATCTTTTATCATCCATCGTACTAAGGATAAGATGAATGCGCAGTTAGAGAACATGATACAAGCACAACGTCGTCAGTTCCAGCAGTACCTTGTGCAGTATTTTTAATTTTACTCCAGCGAACGCCCAACAGATGGCTGATCGTATAACTGCCGATAACTATCAAGAGGCTGTTCAGAAACTAATGAGCTTGCGCGACCGCTTCTCTAAGACTGTTGTTCAAGATAAGGCTGCCTACACCTTTTAAGAGTTTAGATGAATTATTAAGATCTAAAGAAATTCCTAATACAATCGTTGAGGAAGTAGAGTAATGCGACTATAGTATAGGAACATTCCTTCGTAATTAGGAATTTACCTATTGTGTATTTAAACGTTATCAGCTATCTTTTGTCATTGTAAAAATAAAGGTAGTTATTAACTTAATATGATAGCAATGGATAGAAGATTTTTTTATACAATAGCATTGGCGTTTTACAAGTTTAAGTCTAACTTCTTGTGGCTCTCTATTCTCAGTAGGAATGGGTGTAGGTGGTCCTGTGGGAGCAGTTGGAAGTGTGTATGATGATTCTTATGGTCGTTATGATGATTACGGCGATAGTTATTATCGTCTCGGCTATGAAGAAGCTCGTCGACAAGCTTTATTCTTATCTGATAAGATGGCTTATGAGTTACGTTTGAACGACGCTCAATATGCAGCTGTCTATGAGATCAACTTAGACTACTTGCTGAACTTACAGGGAGGCAACTCTTTATATGGTAGTTACTGGGATCAACGAAACAGAGATTTATATTTTTGTGTTGAATACTAACCAGTATAATTACTTTTACAAGGGAAGACTACTTCTATCGTCCAGTTTATTGGAGTAACAACAATTACTATTATCGTGTTTATTCGCGTTATGGTGATCGCAATTACTTCTACCGTACATGTCCTTCGGAGTATTATTCTTACAGGGGTGGTCGTCCAAGTAGCTATTATCAAAGCCAGTTTGGTTCCCGTAGGGATCAAGCTCCAATGCCAAGCAGTACAAGGGTTTATCAAAAATCCTTATCCAAATGGTGGTTCCTGGAATGCGCCCAACTCACCTAGAACTGACAGCCAGCAAGGGAATCGCAGTCTTTGGTAATGCTACTCGAGAGAACATGGATATGAACAATACGAGGAGTAGTACGCCAAATAACACTTACTCACGCCCTAACAATCAGTCGTTTGGGAAACGCTAGACGTGAAGCGCCATCTCCTTCTTATTCTCCTTCGCAGAGCACACCTGTTTTCCCTCAACAGCCAAGCAATGAGAATAGAGCTTCATTTGGTAACGCACGTAGGATGGATTCACCGAGTCAACCTTCATTTGAAAGCCAATCTCCTTCAAGCACACGCTCTTCTAGTTCGTCAACTGGGAGTGTATTTGGAGGTCATAGATAAATTAAAGAATATATGAGAATAACGGACATTAACCGATCGAGAGTAGCCACTGCAATGGTCAGGGGCTACTTTCATTCTTTCTTCTCTGGGACAGATAGATGCTTTGTCATCCTGACAAGAAGAAATTAGAACCACGAGAGTATAAGCAGTTGTTAGTTAATAACTTCGATAACCTGTCTTCACAATTTGTATCGGTACTATTCCCCGTTCTCATTCGTTTGAATTATGATGACTTTTGATAAGGTGACTACTGATATGAAACGTAGACATTTCTCCTCTTCTACTTCTTCAAAGTTGCTCTTGCGCTATGCTTGTGGATCAAAGGAATTATATGACTTGGTTACTGCGGAATATCAGAAAAAAACGTCTTTGCTTTTAATGGAAAGGGTCATTTGTTGACAAAGGAGGAGTTCTTTGCTTCTTGCCCTAGCTTGCAGGCTGACGATACAGTTCCTGTTTCTTTAGCCATTCGCTCTGTGGTGCGTGTACAGATGCAAGCGTATGTAACTGGCGTTACAAGTGCACAAGCATCTACGAACGACTTGCGACAGGCTACTATCTATCGTTTAATGCTATCGGGCATGGAATCTTTGTTACATGACTCACCTATTCTTCTCGAGGAGGAGAATTTAGAAATGATGTTCCGCAAGGCTTCATTAAACTCTGAAAACTTCGAAAGATTAATGGATGAAATGACTATGGCTTACACGGAATTAGTGTAGATACCTGGCTATTTATGTACGCATAAGTAGTCTGACTTCTGTAATCTTACTATAAGTTTACTCCTAGATATTGACATCCTCGTTTGCCCACTCAATTTAAAGAGCTTTTGGACAAACGAGGATGTTTGTTTCTGTTGGTTTAACAAAAGAAAGAGAGTCCTTCACTCAGAAGAAACTTCTTTGCTTAAAGTTTCCCTGCGTCTCCCAAGTAACTATCCTTGAATCCAAGAAAATACAACACACCATCAAGCCCGATAGTTGTTATATTTTGTTCGGCAGTAGCTTGCACACGTGGCTTTGCATGGTAAGCAATGCCCAATCCCGCTTCTGAAATCATGGGCAAGTCATTAGCTCCATCGCCTACAGCAATCGTTTGTGCGAGATTGACTTTCTCAACTTGAGCCAGTAGCTTCAATAGTTCTGCCTTGCGTTTTCCGTCAACTATATCGCCGAGGTAACGCCCAGTTAACTTATTATGCTCATCTATTTCTAGTTCGTTTGCATAGACATAATCAATACCATATTTGCGTTGTAAGAACTCACCAAAATAAGTAAATCCACCGCTGAGAATCGCTATTTTATAACCACATTGTTTCAGCACATTCATCAATCTGTCTACGCCTTCCGTAATTGGCATTGATTCTGCAATATCTTTCATTACGCCAGCATCTAATCCCTTCAATAGTGCTACACGTTCAGCGAAACTCTCTTTAAATCAATCTCACCACGCATCGCACGTTCTGTGATCTCTGCCACTTGTTCGCCAACACCAGCTCGCTTTGCAAGTTCGTCAATACACTCGGTCTGAATAAGTGTCGAATCCATATCAAAGCAGATGAGTCTGCGCATACGACGATACATATCATCCTTCTGTAGAGAACAATCAATACCTTGTTCATGGCTCATTTGCATCAACTCCGCTTGTAAGCGTTGATAATCGGTAGGGGTTCCTCTAAGTGAAAACTCAATGCAGGCTCTGACGTGCAAGTAATGTTTCTTAATACTTTGCCGTCCAGTAAGGCGTCGTACAGCATCAATGTTAAAGCCATGCGCCGAGATGATTTGTGCCGTTGCTTGTATGTTCCTTGCCGACAATGATCGCCCAATAATAGTAAGGATGTATCTGTTCTTACCTTGTTGATTCACCCATTCCTCATACTCATCGTCACTGATTGGTGCAAAACCAATGTTTACACCAATTTCTGTAGCTTTGAAGAGCAAGTCTTTCATCACCTGCCCTGAGCTTTGTTTGTCAATTCTGATGAGAATACCGAGTGATAGAGTGGAGTGAATATCCGCCTGACCAATGTCTAAGATGTGTGCGTCATATAGTGCAAGTATTTCCATGATAGACGCTGTTAGTCCCGGTCGGTCTTGCCCTGTTACCCTGATTAATATTTGTTCTTCTTGTGTGTTTGTCTTTTCTTCCATATCAAATCTTTGTTCATGCAAAAGTACTGATTAATTATGACGTGAGCAAATGTTCTAGCAAACTACATTAGGATTATCTTCGGTTTACTCCCATGTGCAGGATGATAGTCTAATTTTAAGTACTATCCACCTCTAAGTTTAAGTACATTTGATGTCTAAGTTAAAGTACGATTGACGTTTAACTTAAAGTATAAACCGACTTTAAGTTAACGTGAAAATTAACTCTAAATTGGAGGCTGTTTAGTATTATATTAAAAGTTTAATATTAAACTACTATCAGGTTGTTTATCAATTTATAATAGATTGTTTGTAAATGACAAACTATAAGTTTGCTTCAAGTTAAGATTAAGGCTTTATTGAGACGAAAAGTTACCCCTATGAAGTCCTACGACTTTTTCTATAAATGAAAGTCTTGATTAGTACTTAATGTTTATGAAACTAATGAACAAATAAAGTTCTGTCTTCATGTAGATATTGTCTAGAGTATTTCGATGACAGATTAAAAGTAAAGACAGACAGCCTCGTCTATTTATTAAAGCAAATATGCTTCAGTTAGGCGAAAGCGTCTGTCCCTACTTATTGTATCAACGATTTATCTCCTTTGTGAGAGACTCCATCTTTACTTCTTCATCTGTTGCTTTAGTAGTGTTGGTATCTCACTC
>BNJU01001126.1_pt1 | contig 49758 bp, 74 predicted proteins | sample 8539281 | NCBI WGS metagenome assembly BNJU01 (sample SAMD00202456, study PRJDB9452) | human saliva metagenome | isolation source: human saliva | place: Japan | reverse complement strand
GGTTGGTATTTGGAGACGAGTTTAAATTTGTTATTTACTTTTCTATCTATCATGACCGTTCCTTTTCGTTTATATAGTCATTCATTTCTTGGTCTGAGAAAACCTCTCCTCTATCCACGCGAATTCGTATGATTTGGTTCTTTGCAACATATTTTCTTTTCTTTGGCAACTGAAAATCAAGTTTTTTATCGAATTTGATGGCCGTCTCACTATCTTTTGAATAGTATCATCAGAACCCGGTATCTTTTTTTATCATCCAATTCGGATTGGTAGTCAAAAAAGTATTCAATCCGCTTCAAAAAATAAAGAAAGGATGATGAACGCTTGATATCGGCTGTGTGACTTGACCAATCTTTCATGACAAGGTCGATATCAGATAAGGGATTTCAAAGGTTTTTTTCGGCCAAAAAAAGTTTCCCATAATAGGTGAAGGTCTGCTCATCTACTTCTATCAATTTCTTTGTTTTTCTAAGATTCATGATTCCATCTACCGCATAAATACCAGCGTATAAAGGAAACAAAAGAAAGAAAAGGAGAAAAAGCTTACCAAAATAATCCTCATACAAAGAATCATTTAAAAGGGAAGAAATAATCAAGCACAATGGAACGAGAAAAAAACAGACCCCATCCAATTTGAACCTTAAGCAGGCCTCTGTCAAACTTAACAATCATCTTTTTCTCCTTTTCTAAGTACTCCTTCTATTTTACCATAAAAAGAAGATACTTTCTGATTCTCTTTCTTCTACCGCTCTTCTATTCATGTTATATTTTCTTACATTAAAGTATAAAAAAATTTGCTGGATTCAATTTTTTCTGCTATAATTTGAAAATACCCTGAAAGGAGACATCACATGAAGAAAAAAATCCTAGCATGTTTGCTTATTTTATTTCCTATTTTTTCATTAGGACTAGTAAAAGCTGATACTGAGAAAACCAAGTATGTCATTGCCAGTGACTCGTCATTTGCACCATTTGTTTTCCAGGACTCAAGCAACCAATACACTGGTATCGATATGGATCTAATCAAGGCAATCGCTGAAGACCAAGGCTTTGAAATTGAAATTACCAATCCTGGTTTTGATGCTGCTATTAACGCAGTCCAATCTGGACAAGCTGATGGGATCATTGCAGGTATGTCCGTAACTGACGCTCGTAAGGAAACTTTTGATTTCTCTGATTCTTACTATACTGCAAATACTATTCTTGGTGTTAAAGAATCAAGTACCATTTCTTCTTATGAAGATTTGAACGGTAAGACAGTCGGTGTCAAGAACGGTACTGCTTCACAAACCTTCTTAAACGAGAACCAAAGCAAGTACGGTTACAAGATCAAAACTTTTTCCGATGCTGCTTCTATGTATGATAGTTTAAATACCGGTTCAATAGATGCCGTTATGGATGACGAACCTGTTATTAAATACTCTATCAGTCAAGGACAAAAACTAAAAACACCAATCGCAGGTACACCAATTGGCGAAACTGCTTTTGCAGTAAAAAAAGGAAGCAACCCAGAATTGCTAGAAAAGTTCAACAAGGGACTCGCAAACCTTAAGGCAAATGGAGAATTCCAAAAGATTCTTGATAAATATTTAGCTAGCGATTCTACTTCCACAACTTCAACTGCTGATGAAACAACTATTTGGGGCTTGTTGAAAAATAACTACAAACAACTCCTCAGTGGTCTCGGAATCACCCTTTCTCTAGCTTTAATTTCCTTTGCCATCGCGATTTTCATCGGAATTATCTTTGGTGTGTTTAGCGTCAGCCCATATAAATCACTTCGTTTGATTTCAGAAATCTTTGTCGATGTGATTCGTGGTATTCCATTGATGATTCTTGCAGCCTTTATTTTCTGGGGCATTCCTAACTTTATCGAGTCCCTTACAGGTCAACAAAGTCCAATCAACGACTTTGTCGCTGGTACAATTGCCCTCTCCCTAAACTCAGCAGCTTACATCGCTGAAATTGTTCGTGGTGGTATCAAGGCCGTTCCTGTTGGGCAAATGGAAGCTAGTCGAAGTCTGGGTATTTCATATGGAAAAACCATGCGTAAGATTGTCTTGCCTCAAGCAACCAAACTCATGCTTCCAAACTTCGTTAACCAATTTGTTATCGCATTGAAAGATACAACGATCGTATCAGCGATCGGTCTTGTAGAACTCTTCCAAACTGGTAAAATTATCATTGCTCGTAACTACCAAAGTTTTAAAATGTATGCAATTCTCGCAGTCTTTTACCTTGTGATTATCACTCTTCTAACTAGACTAGCAAAACGCTTAGAAAAGAGGATTCAATAATGGCAAAATTAAAAATTGATGTCGATAATTTACATAAGCAATATGGTAAAAACAAAGTTCTTAAAGGAATTTCAGCAAAATTCTATGAAGGAGATGTTGTTTGTATTATTGGACCTTCTGGTTCAGGTAAGTCAACTTTCTTGCGTAGCTTGAATCTCCTTGAAGAGGGGACAAAAGGTCATATTACTGTTAATGGCTATGATTTAACTGATAAAGCAACCAACGTGGACCATGTTCGTGAAAATGTCGGCATGGTATTCCAGCACTTTAATCTCTTTCCACATATGACAGTTTTGGAAAATATCACTTTCGCTCCTATTGAGCATAAGTTGTTAACCAAGGCTGAAGCTGAAAAATTAGGCATGGAGCTTCTTGAAAAGGTTGGACTTGCTGACAAGGCCAATGCTAACCCTGATAGTCTATCAGGGGGACAAAAACAACGTGTCGCTATCGCTCGAGGTTTAGCAATGAACCCTGATATCATGCTCTTTGACGAGCCAACTTCTGCCCTTGATCCTGAGATGGTCGGAGACGTTCTTAACGTTATGAAGGAATTGGCTGAACAAGGTATGACCATGATTATCGTAACTCACGAGATGGGATTTGCTCGTAAGGTTGCCAATCGTGTTATCTTTACTGCAGACGGTGAATTCCTAGAAGATGGTACCCCTGATCAAATCTTTGACAACCCACAACACCCTCGTCTAAAAGAATTTTTTTGGACAAGGTCCTCATCGCTTTAAAAAAACTGCAAGGTTTGCCTTGCAGTTTTTTTCTTACTTGTATTGGAATTTTGGATTTTTTTAGAAAAATTATGATAAAATAAAGGGTATGAAAATGGGGTTTTCCCATGCCTAGCTGGACTAGGAAACAAAATAGAAATTAGGTAGCTAGATGTCATCTAAAGTTATTGTAACAATTTTCGGTGCTAGTGGAGATTTGGCTAAACGCAAGCTCTACCCTTCACTTTTTAGACTTTACAAATCAGGTAATCTATCTGATCATTTTGCTGTTATTGGAACTGCTCGTAGACCTTGGAGTAAAGAGTACTTCGAATCTGTTGTTGTCGAATCTATTTTGGACTTGGCAGATAGCGCAGAAGAAGCTCAAGCATTTGCTAGTCATTTTTACTACCAAAGTCACGATGTTAATGACACTGAGCACTATATTGAATTACGTAAGCTTCAGGCTGAATTAAACGAAAAATATCAGACTGAGCACAACAAACTCTTCTTCCTCTCAATGGCACCACAATTCTTTGGTACTATTGCCAAACACCTCAAGTCAGAACAAATCGTTGACGGCAAGGGCTTTGAACGTTTGATTGTTGAGAAACCTTTCGGTACAGACTATGAAACTGCAAGCAAACTAAACGAAGAACTCCTAGCTACTTTTAACGAAGACCAAATCTATCGTATCGACCACTATCTCGGTAAAGAAATGATTCAGAGCATTTTTGCCATCCGCTTTGCCAATATGATTTTTGAAAATGTTTGGAATCGTGAGCACATTGATAACGTTCAGATTACCTTTGCAGAGCGTCTAGGTGTTGAGGAACGTGGTGGCTACTATGATGAGTCTGGTGCCCTTCGTGATATGGTTCAAAACCATACTCTACAACTTCTATCACTCCTAGCTATGGATAAGCCCGCAAGCTTTACAAAGGATGACATTCGTTCGGAGAAAATCAAGGTCTTCAAGAACCTTTACCAACCTACAGACGAGGAACTCAAAGAACAATTCATCCGTGGCCAATATCGTTCTGGTAAAGTCGATGGCATGAAATACATCTCTTACCGTAGCGAACCAAATGTCAACCCTGAATCTATGACAGAAACATTTGCTTCAGGTGCATTCTTTGTAGATACTGATCGCTTCCGTGGTGTACCTTTCTTCTTCCGTACAGGTAAACGCCTAACTGAAAAAGGAACACACGTTAACATTGTCTTCAAACAAATGGATTCTATTTTCGGAGAACCACTAGCGCCGAATGTGCTTACCATCTACATCCAACCGACTGAAGGATTCTCTCTTAGCCTTAACGGTAAAAAGGTGGGTGAAGAGTTTAGCCTTGCGCCAAATTCTCTTGACTATCGCACAGATGCGACTGCTACAGGTGCTTCACCAGATCCATATGAAAAACTGATCTATGATGTTTTGAACAATAATTCAACCAACTTTAGCCACTGGGATGAAGTCAGCGCATCATGGAAATTGATTGACCGTATCGAGAAACTTTGGGCAGAAAATGGTGCTCCACTCCATGACTACAAAGCTGGTAGCATGGGACCTCAAGCTAGCTTTGATTTACTAGAAAAATATGGAGCCAAATGGACATGGCAACCTGATACAAAGCTCTAACCAAAGAAGCGACGTCCTCCATTACGTCTACGATAAAATCGGACAGATTGAAAAAACGTTTGAGTAAGTCCATATCTGTTGGAGGATGTTCATCTGCCAATTCACCAAAACGATTATCTTAAGAGGGTATTATGAAAAAGTTATTAGTATGGGGATATGCTCTGCAAAGTATGGATAAAGCAGGAAAAATGGGGTTGCCACGAGTAAGTAGTGGAGTCCTAGGGATATCAGAGGAATTTAACCCTAAAAAAACGCATCCTGATTTTGACTTTCCATGGAGTTGGTTCGTAAAGGGGCAAGAAATTCCTCCGATGCCTGAAAAGGTTTATGTCTGCTTAAAGAAAGTAAGAGATGTTACTTTTGATTTTCTTCCATATAATGATTTCTTTATCATGTCAGCGCGCTTTTTGGAATTTATAAAAAAATATGGGTTTGATCATGATTTTGGTATGAGCAAGGCAATTATTGTCAATACAAAAGGTGAGCTATTGACGAATGAAGTCTATTATTTGGTAAGAATAGTTAGCTGGGAAATTGAGGATGAAATTGTTTATCCAGATTTAGGAAGAGATGAAAAAGGTTTTTCGCTGGAGGCATATACTAATTCAGATAAGGATATTTTGCTGTCTTCCAAGTATAAGTATATGGATGCATTTATGGTGTCAGAAAATTTAAAAAGAAAAAAATATTGGAAAAATTTTTCTTTGCCTTTTTCTTTTATACTTTGAAGGAATGGAAGGAGCAAAATTATTATGAATTTATTGGATTTGATGAATTATAGTAAAAAGGAAATTTAAATGTCAAAATTACTTTTTTTACTTCTTCTAAAACACCACATAGTATTGGTTATATTGGAGGAGGAGCTGAACATATTCCGTTAGAATTATGACCTAAAGTTCCAAATTCTGATACCTATCAAACGCATCTGTTTACTCTTTATTCTGACTTTTTACCTGAAAAATGTATTCCCTCGTAGAAATTATTATATCTCTGTTTTTATTTCTATAGAGGAGCATGTACTGGGAGGAGTAAAAGAATCTATTTCATCTAAATATACTGTTAATTGTCAGGATGATTTAATTTTTACTAAATGATGGTTTTAGTTGCGCTGTCCTTTATGAAAAGGGAACAAGCTATCAACAAGCAAGATTTAGGAAATATTTCTTTGGAAAAGAAAAATTTTTTTGAAAGGCTTGATGAAGTTGATAAAGAAGCTGATACAAAAATACAATGAAGATGAACATTTATTCTTTGAAGATAATGGGATGGGCTTGGATGTATCCAAAATTTTTTTGGTAATCCTTATTTTGAACAAGATATAATATATCCTTCTCCTAAGTTTAGTTTTTTGCTTGCAATTATTAGAAGAAGATATAGATAAAAAGTTACATATTTTTTTCAGAATGGTATTGGTTATTTTTTTATTATGACCAAAAATATTAAGAAAAAAACTTCTATCTGGAAGTCAAGCAGGTATTTTTCTTTATTCAAAAATACTTAATAATTAACATGAAACCTTCAGTTTCAACTTAGCAAGCCGTAGCCTGCAAAAACCTCCAATCCCGACGTGGGGTGTGAGCGGTACGCACGCACGCGGCTTTTTTTGGTTTATTAGATGGCCTCTTTAATGAAATAAATTTTAAATTAAATTTTCAATAACTGAGAAAGGACGATTAAAATGCTTTGATTCAGATACAAAAAAATATGATTTCTGTATGGATAGGAACATCAAATAAGACGTTAGATGAATTTAATAAATACACTGAAGGAATGGAAGATTCAGATTCTCAATGTCCAGCATTTGCAGATTTTGGGGTTTCATTTATTGATTCAGACTTTTTGTAGCTTTTCGTACCAAAAAAACGGAGAGATTGTTCCAATTGAAATTTTAGCTGAAGAAATTGGTACGCATTCGAAAAAAGCCACAGAAGAAATTATAAGAGCATCTAAAGAAAAAGGTGTGAATGAAGGGAATTCTTTGTATTATTATGCAAACGCTACTTTTTGAACCAGTTGATCCAGAAAAAAACTTTATAATGACTTAAAAATTTATAGGAACGTTTAAAGATCCTAGAAAAAAATATCGCTAGTGATTGTGAAACATTAGTCAGGATAAAGGCCGTCTGAAAGTTGGTTTTTCAGATAGCCTTAAACAATTAGATTAACGGCAATCTGATGGTTGCACCATCGACTACGCCTACTACCCTTTCGGCAGACGCCTTTCCAAAGAACGCCAAGACAAACTCGCCTGGACGAGTACCGAACCGAAACGCACCCACTTCGTCTGGGACGGCGCCACCTCTTGCAGGAAGTCCAACCGGACGGCAGATATACCTATATCTATGACGCCGATCCCGACAGCTACAAACCATTGGCGCAGGTCCGCAACCACACCAATGCTGAAGGCGAAAGCAAACAGGAAAACAACTACTTCCACTGCAATCAAATCGGCATCCCAAGAGAGATGACCGACAAGGACGGCAATCTGATTTGGTTTGGCAACTACACTGGTTGGGGCCGTCTGAAAGAGGAAAACCGAGTAACGGACAGTGCTTACCACCCCTTCCGCCTTCAGAACCAGTATGCCAACCGTGAAACGGGACTGCATTACAACTTCTTCAGGTATTACGAGCCTGATGTGGGTCGGTTTGTGAATCAGGATCCGATTGTGTTGTGGGGTGGAAGTAATTTCTATCAGTTTGCACTGAATATCAAAAGTTGGATCGACCCTTTGGGTTTGGCCAAAAAAGGAGCAACTGGAACAGTAGCAGGAACTTTTGAGCAAGCGCAAAAGCAGGAGGAAAGGGAGCACATCCCCCTGTTGTTGAAGCGATATATGATAAAAGTTCCAGCAGAGGAAAGAAGTAAATTTCATGCAAAATGCGCAGAGGCAGATGCATTAAGTAAAATAGCTCATGAAAACAATGTTAATAGTGAAGATGAATTAAAGAACTTAGTTAAAGGTAAAACATCAGAAGTTACTAGGGTTGCGGATGGTGAGCATTTACCTCCTTGCGAATCTTGCTCTGTTGTTTTGAAAAATCTTAGGAATTAAATCTTAATTTGGTAATTTGTTTAGGAGTGTCATATGAATTTAAACAACTTAGGATCAGAAAGAGAAGACATTTTCATAGGCAATCAAATAGATAATGAAAATTTATTAAAAAAATTTATCCTATAAAGAGTTTGTTATAATATGCATTGAATTTACAGATAAATTTGTTATTAGCGTAGTGATAATTCTTTTCTTAAGAGAAGATTTATATTTTTCTAATTTATTTTTAGAAAAAAATAATTGATCAAGAGAAGCTGAAAGAAAGAAGAGTAGAGGCTTGGAATAGATATGACTCACTGGAATGTGTTGATAAAGCTATACAGCGTATAACCGTATGTTTTTTTATATCCAGATATAGCTGAAGAGAGTAGTGATGGGATAGATGATTTTCAAGAATTATTTTTTTAAATTTATTACTTGATGTTGAAAGTGGTTTATGTGTCCATTTTTTTGATTTTTTTGACAACATATTTAAAAAAATAATTTAGAAGACTTCAACGGCAATTGCACCGCCACCGTTCTGAATACAAAAACCTTTCAGACGGCCTAACCATGCTCTTTAACAACCCTAATTTCTGTTGGCCGCCTCCTCCTGCTCCTCCTCAAGTCCCGCCCCTCCCTTCCCGCTCTTCGCCGACCTGGGCAACGCTCAAACCGTCGCCAAAGACGTCCGCCTCAACCGCAAGCCCGCCTTCGTCTTCAAGGCCAGTAAAACCAACCGCACCACCGGCGACGAACCCGCCCTTCCGGGCCGCAAGGGTGTGCTTTCCCGCACCGCCACCAAACCCGCCTGGCCGATGATGCACTCCTCTTCGGTTAAAATCCGCAAGCGCCACATCATTCGCGCCGGCGATATGTTCCACATGAACAACAAGTTCAAGAAGAAACTGCCGCCCAAACCCTGTATTTCCTGCAAAGCCGCCGCCGCTGCCGGCCGCCCGGTCAATCCGATACACGGGTTGAAGTTTTTGGAGGGGGGAAACCGACTTTGCCTTTGAAGGCATCCTGCCGCTAGTCTGGAGCCGCAGCTATTATTCCGACCAAGACGGTACCGGCTGGCTCGGCGAGGGCTGGAGCGTACCCGGCTGCCAACGCATCATCCGCGATGCGGCCGGATTGGCCTATATCGACGATCAGGGCCGTCTGTTCCCGCTACCGGAAGTCGATGAAGACGATGAGGAACCGGTATTGTTCGAGAGCGAACAGATCTGGTTCAGTAAAAATCCGGACGGGCATTATGTCATCGCGTCGCTGGACGGTTCGATAGCGCTGCGTTTTGCGCCTTTAACCGTAGCTGAAGACGGTTACATTATCATAGAACGCGCCCCCCTCGGACGCGAAAGCCGCCAGTAAACCCACTACTTCCACTGCGATCAAATCGGCATCCCAAGAGAGATGACCGATAAGGACGGTAATCTGGTTTGGTTTGGCAACTACACTGGTTGGGGCCGTCTGAAAGAGGAAACCAGGGTAGCGGATAGCCCATACCAGCCCTTCGCCTGCAAAACCAGTATGCCGACTGCGAGACTGGGCTGCATTACAACTTCTTCAGGTATTTATAGGAGAATAGATATGTTAAATTTAACTAATTTACAAACAAAAGGATATGATGAACTTATTGAAATTGATGGAGAGGTTGTTTATCAAGTATTTGCTATTAAGAAAAATAATGGAACTTATAGCACATATTACTATACAGTACCAAAAAATAAATTGGATCAGGCTGAAGATTATGAGATAGAAGAATTTAGTGAATTTAATGAACTTGAATTAGCTATAAAACATATTCAATCAAAAGGAGCTAATCTATCAAGATTTAATATATTTAAAGGTAACAAGCCTCTTTAAGACCTTTTTAGACCATAGGTTGGGTCGAGCCCCAACAAAACATCAAGGTCGTCTAAAATCAATTCTCAGACGGCCTTTCCCATATGCATTATTTATTATTAATTCGACTACAACGGCAACGGCCAAATCATCGGCTTCACCAATGGAAAGTACCGACTAAGGAAGAGAACGCCCGAAACGGTTTGCCCGAAACCGACTGGCGCTATGCGCAGTACGATATGCTGTATCCGCCCATTACCGAAAGCATCCGCTACCACTACGACTTCAACGGCAACCGTACTGCCATGACTTGTCCTTCTCACAAGCCTCAGAGCGTTCAAAAGGATGGTTGACATATCTGACTCAAGAGGATATTCTTTTTTCTAAGACAAAGAAATAAATATTTGCCATGAAAATAGTAGTTATTTGGATGTTGTAAAAAAACTCATATTGAAAGGACTAATCATGAAAGAATTATCAAGCATAGAAATAAATTTAAACATCTTGTTTCCTCAGTCATATAAAAAAACCCTTGATAAATTTCAATTATTTATGGAGATTGAATTCAACAACTATCAAATTGATCTGTTTAATGAAGAATCGTTGTTTGATAACTTAAATGGCTTTTCCTCAATGGTGCTATTTAAAATACCTAGTAGAGATAAATAAAGAGAAACAACAGATGCCTAATATTGTAGAAAGGCATGACTCAAATGGATATATTGACTCAGAACGAGTAAAAAGAGGTTTGCTGTTTGGCTCTTTAGCTGATGGAGCGTGCGTGTATTTTGATTTGGAAGATGATTTCTCAATATGGGAGTATTGGCTAGATGATGGAAGCATCGGGAAAATAGCAGATACTTTCGATGAAATTCTTGAATATGGAAAAATTATAGATTTCGAGTAAATGTAAATTGTATCTACATGGGTGAAGTTGATATGTGTTTAAATGAAAAAGATAATCAAGATTCTAGTAGTGAACACGATATAAGGGGATTAAATGATGCAGAAATTAGTAAATTATCATAGTAATTTGGCGCATGGTACCGTTTTTTTAGATTTCCAGGTTCATATCCACATGAAAAAAATATGTTGATCTGATATTAGTTGAATTTCCAGATAATGATAGAAAATTTGGTCTTGTTGTATCTACTGGTCATAAAGCGGGGTTGATTTTAGTTAAACTTCCAAAGGAAGCTGAATCAAATAACTTTGCTGGAATAGATAGACAATGGGTAATAGATAACTGGAATAAATGGATATATGAGACTTGTAATGTTGATGATGTCTATGTAATTCAAAACTATCCAATTCCTGTTATTGATTACAGCAAGCCGTAGTCTACATGAAACCTCCAATTCCGACATAGCATGGGTGCGGTAATCATGCTGTTTCTGCTTTTCAGACGGCCTCAATCCTTTTTCGAGGTAGTCTGAATAATCTCATTATCGTTCACTCTTACTCTATATCTTACCTACGAATACGGCCTGATATAGTCACAATGAAAGATGGGAAAATCTATTTTATTGAGGTAAAATATAATACAGGACGATTAACGAAAGGTCAAAAGAGATCAGGGTTATTCAATTTGAAAAGACTGCACAATGCTGGAGGAAAATATCCGAAGGCTGCATATATGGTTTCAACAAAAAATAAGGATAAGCAAACGGATGTGGCTTCGTCCAAAGGCGTTGCTCGCTTTATGACTTTAGTATTCAATGATTGATTTTAAGGACGATAATTATGAAAAGTAAAGAATTTATTCAAGGTCTTATTGAATATTTAAAAAAATAATTTAAATATTCCTGATGCTAATTTTCTAAAAGATAGGATTAAATTTAAAAAAGGAAAATATGTTTATGGTGAAATATCCTTTAGCAATTCTCGTACTTTCGAGGGGGTCATGCTTCACCTATATGCATACAATTCTGAAATGGGAAATTTTTTTCTCCCAAAAATGTTCCTCCTTATGATAAATCGTCAAATCCATATGATTTAGTATTTGTACAACCATCTATCTCGCAGGCGCATTTTTAAAAGCTCCCCCTATTACCTCATTTCCTTATGGAGATACCATTAAATTACCTGAATCTGAGAATGATGCAAAAACATCTATCCAGATGTATTAAAAGCATTTGCAGCAAGATCATATTCCAATCATTATGGCCTTCCATTCTGGTAGCAAAAGAAGTTTTTAAAAATATTTAGCACTTTATCCAGAGGCTTTTTCGTTTTAAAGCGTTAACCGCTATTTTTATTATAAATAAGAATGAATTACCACTAAATGATCCTTTAATACAGAATATTTTATTGTTTGATAAAAAGGTATTAGAAAAATGATAATGGATTGTTTAGCAAGCATGATTTGATCTTCCTGGAGAATTCTTTTGACCAAAAATTAAAAACAACAAATTATGCAATAATTAGTCCTTGTAACAAGCCGTAACCCGCACAAAACCTTCAGTCCTGACGTAGGGTGTGTGTACGCACGCGGTTTCTGTTTTTCAGACGGTCTTCATCTTATTTTGTTAAAAATGTGCGCACGAAAGGTTTTTATCATACTGCTGCCTTTGAAATCGAATATAAGGCGTATATAAAAACCATGTGGGAGAATGATTTAAGAAACTAAACGGCAGAAATTTATTTCTAGGAAACAGGCAACAAGATTTCGTAGAATTATTGGTGAATGTTCCTAATTTTATTAATGTAAATATATTGGAAAGGGTTAATATGAACTACTTGATTAAGCCATATGAATCAATTGGTGATTTTGTATTTGGTACTCTCTTGAGGAAGTACAAGAAAAATATGGAAGACCAGTAAGAATGGTTGAAGATAATATTATGAATAATAAGGTGGAATATAGAAACGCTTGTGAGTTAGTTTATGAAAAACGATAAACTGGTTTATGCATATTGCTTAAAAGATTCTAATCCCATATTAGGAGATATTGATATATTTAAAAATTCAATCGAAGACCTTAAAGCCATCGATTCAGAATTTATTGAAGGAAAAAAATATATTCTTTTTAAGAACCTCGGAATTTGCATAGGAGGTATGACAGGGAAAAAAATTCCTGAAGGCAAGTTATTAATTGCATTCGATAAAAATCACTTTGATTTTTGAATGTTTTATCGAGGTGTAATCGAACTGTAGCCAATGAAACTTCCAATTACGATGAAAAAGTAAGCCGTAGCCTGCACAATGCCTTCAGTCCTGACGTAGGGGGTGTGTAGTACTCATGCGGTTTTTGTTTCCAGCCGATCTTAATATCTTTTTTGAGGTCATCTGAACTATTTGTTCGTTAAAATCTTATTACCATTAGTAATGGCATTCTATCTAGAGGTCGTTTTCCTGATAGCTGAGAAACTAATTGACATAGACAAATACAGGAAAGAATATATATTATGTTGAAAAATATCAAATAATTCGTTAAATGGAATTGTATTGGGTCAAAAAAATGTGGTGGAAAAATCTGAGCAAAAAAATCAAAAGATTCACAAAAGTAGAAAGGATTTAAATAATGGGCCTGCCAAAAAACAAGCAATTGATTCAATTGTTAAATTATCAGCTAAAGAAAGATTGGATTATTCTATTAAAACTATATCTGGTATTAAAACTTTATACCTACTAAATGGAAAAGGATGACTGGATATGTCTGCAAGATGATGAAGGAAAAGAATATCTAATGATTTTTTTCCAGAATCTGAGTTTGCGGAGTTAGCTCTCCAATGGAATCCTCACGCATTGAGAATAGATGAAATCGAACTAGAAAAACTTCTTAGAAGATACCGTTCCTTTAATGTCTGAAAAATAATATTAGATTAGCTATTTTTTTCCTATAGATGAAAAAAACAGAAACTACTATTTTGGATCCAATTGAATTTGCTAAGATGATCAATGATTATTTTTTTATGAGTGGTATGGGGAAGAATTTGATTTACCTTATTTGTCGATGGTTTTACAACAAAAAGCAATAAATGCAATTCTTAATTTGTCCAGTCAAGAACGTTGTGAGCATACTTTAAAAAGGATAGCTGACTCTGGAGTTCTGTATGTTTTAGCAGACGAAGAAGGAGATTGGATATTATGGGGAGATGAGAAAAATTCATCTTTAGCCATATGGCCTGAATTAGAATTCGCAAGAATTATGGCAAATTCTGAAGATAAGAATTCTGATATTTATGAAATTGAGATAGAAGAATTTTTTTAGAGGATGGAATACCATGGTTGATAGAAAATAATATAGGTGTAGCTGTCTTTCCGATTCCTGACAATCCTGAAACTATTGATATGAAGGCTATTCAGTTTGCTGCCTCAGTCAATAAAATCTTAGATGAAAGTTATGATGAGGCCTTAGATTTGCCTTATCTTTAAACGAATAGTCAGTTCGAGATCTAACCAAACCGTAAGGTCGTCTGAAAAAGGATGAGCGGGTTTACAATAACTCGCATCAACCGTTCAGACTGCAAAACCAATACTTCGATGAAGAGACGGGACTGCATTACAACTTCTTCAGATATTATGAGCCTGTTGCGGGTCGGTTTGTGAATCAGGATCCGATTCGGCTGGTGGGGGGATAATCTGTATGAGTTTGCACCAAATGCTCAAGATTGGCTTTATCTATTAGGTCTTTGCTCTAATTCGAAATTACCTAATGCAGATAAGGATATCATTGACCCCAGAAAAATCACGGGATATGCCTTAAATACAGAACACCCTGTAGGTGGAAAAAGCAAAGGTTTTTCAATCTGCATTAGGATTTAATCAATCAAATGTAGATGAGTTGATTAAAAAAAATCAACAAGGTGTTTGTGAAAACCCAGCAACTCCAGGTAAATGTGATGAACATGGGCAACGCTATACTGTTGATATTCCAATGACTGGTCCAATTGGACAGACCGCCACAGTTAGAACTGGTTGGATAATCGATAGCGGACAATCAATTCCATGATTGGCAATTACATATGTTTTATAGTTAATTATTAAGGAGTTTATAGTGAAATATTCGCTTTTAGAAGTAGTCAAATTGCAACAAGATCTTCCTGGTTTTAATTTACAAAAGGGAGACATCGGTGCTATTGTAGAAGTTTATTCAAATCCTTATGAAGCATATGAGGTTGAATTCTGCGATACTAAAAGGAAAAAAACAATCGCACTACTAACTTTAAAAGCCAGAACAATTAATGCCATTTCTTGATACATAATATTATTCTTATGAATCTTATAAGCAAGCCGTAGCCTACATGAAACCTTCAATTCCGCCGTAGCATGGGAGCGGTAATCATGCTGTTTCTGCCTTTCAGACAACCTCAATTCTTTTTTTCGAGGTCGTCTGAAATATTTGTTCTTTAACAATCTCATTACCATTAGTAATGGCATTCTATCTAGAGGTCATTTTTCCTGATGGCTGAGAAGCTAATTGACATGAGACAAATACAGGAAAGGATATGTATTATGTTGAAAATATTAAATAATTCGTTAAATGGGATTGTATTGGGTCAAAAAGGCTGACTTTTGATGATGTTATTTTAAATAATCCTAATTATTCATTAGAGTTTGATAGAAAACACAAGACACAATCTGATTCAGAATTGATTACTGTATCCTCCTTGAGGAATTGTGATGAATTTTGCTTAAATGGAAAAAGTTATTAACTTTTCAAATCTTGAAAAAAATTTTTAGAAGAGGAGGATCCTCTAATAGAAGTTTCAGATGAAGAAAAATTATTTTTTTATTTTTCCAAAAATATAATTTAGTTTTATATGTTGACTATAAGGATAATTTGTTTCTGCAGATATTAATTTACGATGAGAGTATAAGAGATTTATATGATAATAAAGGTAAAAAGTACTCAGACTTTCAAAAAGTAAACTTAAAAAACCCAACTTTAAATCATGATAAATTAATATTTATTCCTTATAAGAGCGTAGGCGATTTTGAATTAAATTGTTCTCTATCAGATGTTATAAAAATATGACATATCAAACAATGTTATCCCGAAGGTAAAAATATTATAGAGATAAACAATTTTTGTACTAAGGTTTGATAATGAAAAGTTAACTGAGGTTACAATTTTTCAATGATAAGAAAAGTAGAGCTTGCAATATACTATAATGAAATAGATATATCATCAAAAAAAGGGTTTGCTGAACTATTAAGTCAATATGATGTTATCGAGAGAACGAAATCTAAATATCTTTTCAAAGAATTAGGTCTAGTTGTAGAAAAAGATCTGTCCGAATTTCGTTTTTTTGAACAATCATTATTAAAGTTTTGGGCAAATTTGCATAGACCTATTACTAGCTGGTAATCATAAGTAAGCCATAGCAAACCGTAGCCCACACAAAACCTTCAGTCCTGACGTAGCACGCGGTTTCGCCTATCAAAACCACATCAACGAAAACGGCGAAAGCCGCCAACAAACCCACTACTTCCACTGCAACCAAATCGGCATACCGAGGGAGATGACCGATAAGGATGGCAATTTGCTGTGGTTCGGCGATTATTACGGTTGGGGCAAACTAAAGAGCGAAACTAACACATCCGGAACTGCTCACCAACCCTTCTGATTGCAATACAACTTCTTCAGATACTACGAGCCTGAGGCAGGGCGGTTTGTGAATCAGGAACCGATTGGGTTAATAGGTGGGGAGAATTTATATGCTTTTGAACTGAATACGAAGGCGTGGGTGAACCCATTATTCCTTGCTTCAAAAGCAACTTCAAAAATGCAACCATATAGATTTTCGGATGTTAGTGTAAAAGGACCTCATGCTGATATTTTTGTAGGAAATAAAAAGTAACAGAAGCCCTTTTAACCTTAGATGATAAAGGAGAATTAGTATGGAAATGTTTTGGTGATATGAAAAGTGCTACTTCAAAAAAATTGAAAGTTGCTGACTGATTTTGAAGGTGATTTAAATGACCCAAAAAGTAGCACTAGAAGAAAGGATATAGCTAAAAGAGGAATTGAAAAATTTAGGAAATGTTAATGAGGTTATTATGGATATCACATCTTTCTTAAAAACAGGCAGATTTGAAGATCTGTCTGTGGGTATGTCATATAGTAGTTTTCAAAAGCGGAAACAATTCAAACATTCGTCTAAATGGTTATACGATAACGATAATATAGAAAAATGGTTTTTCTATTTTTTTGGAAGGGATTAGAAATTGGTTTTAGGGATGAAGTTATTTGTTTGCTATCAATAGATCCTTATTTCAAAGGTGTAACTATTGCTAAAAATATAAAAATTAATAGGAAATTAACTATTGAAAAAAATTTGTACAATATTTGTTTTTGCCGATATTAAATGGAAATTTGTATCAAGGGAGGATTGGGAACATGAGTGTGAGATAAAAAAACAGAAGGAGGAGTTTCTATTATTTTCACATTTGAATTAGATGGTTTAAGAATCTCTAAATTTTTCGGTCTCATAAAAATAAACGTAATTAGGTCAAGCCTTCCCCACAAGGTCCCTTTTTTTAAATACAAAAAACTCTAAAAATCTAAATCTTTCAAATATTTAGACGTTTTTATATTGCTCATTAATTTATTCAAAACTAACAACAGGCGTAGGTTGGGTCTAGCAAGCAGTAGTCCGCACAAAACCTTCATTCCTGACGTAGGATATGTACGGAACGTACGCATGCGGTTTATGTTTCTCAGACGACCTCTACCAAATTGCTACGACTGCGACGACTACGGCCGCATTACCGTAGGACGCGAAAGTTGCCAGCAAACCCACTACTTCCGCTGCGACCAAATCGGCATACCGAGGGAGATGACCGATAAGGATGGCAATTTGCTGTGGTTCGGCGATTATTACGGTTGGGGCAAACTAAAGAGCGAAACTAACACATCCGGAACTGCTTACCAACCCTTCCGATTGCAAAACCAGTATTGCGACCGTGAAACGGGGTTGCACTACAACTTCTTCAGATACTACGAGCCTGAGGCAGGGCGGTTTGTGAATCAGGATCCGATTGGGTTGTTGGGCGCAGGGGATAACCTTTATCAGTTTGCTGTAAATGCTCAAAGTTGGATTGATCCGTTGGGACTTTCTCGTAACAGGTTAGCTACAGTAGGTAAAACGCCATCAAAAGTGAGTACCACTGGCAGGGCTGTAATGCAGCGCATGTTAAGATCTAAGGAGCTACGTGGTATGTCGGCTGAGCAGATTAGTAATTTAAGACGTGTAAGCGATATTCCTAGCTCTGCCCAATTTTGGGATACTCCATAGGTATGATATGGATAAACGAATCGGGCCTAGGCAGAAATCTGATTATGGCTATTGATATTATAGAATCTACACTTAACATTGTTTATTTTAATTGAGGAGTTGTATGCTATGAATTTAGATGCAGTTAATCCAGAATTGGAATCAAAAATTAATGATTTAGTTTGCGAAGCTTATAATAAATCTTTTTCGGAACAAGAAAAAAATTATTAAAAGAAGCATTTGAGCTAATACCTAAGCCAGTAACTCAATGGGCGCATCCAACTACAATGGTTACGATTGCCTTATTTGAGTCATATTATAAACATCAAAAATATGAACAGGCTGAGGAATGGCTGACTATTGCTTTGAGTGTTGCCGATTTAGGAACAACTAATGCAGGAACATATCTATTAGGCGGTATTTTTTATTATGATATTGAAAAATATGATGATGCTTATAAATATTTCGATATAGCTTATAACGATGCTGGATATTATCCATTCAGTATCGAGGACAAAAAATATTGGAAGTTTTATAAGCAGCGTAAAGAAGAACTAAATCCTAAGAAAAAAAACAAAAAGTAAGATTCGATATTTTCAGACGACCTCTACCAAATCGCCTCCCCCGACGGCGGCGCACGACTGCTGTTTGCCGAAGTCGCTTCCGGTTGCGGCATTTACCAACTGGTCGCCCAACTCGACCGCAACAGTCGCCATATCCGCCTCTGCTACGACGACAACGGCAAAGTGCTCAAGAGCAGCAACAACCTCGGCGAAGAATGGACGTTCGACTACCGCAAAGACCATACCGTCGTTACCGACGCATTGGGGCGGACGGAAGTATACGGTTTCGACGAAAACTGCGAACTCGTATACCACAGCGACAGCGAACGCGACCCCCTCGGACGCGAAAGACGCCAACAAACCCACTACTTCCACTGCGACCAAATCGGCATCCCGCGTGAGATGACCGATAAGGACGGCAATCTCTTGTGGTTCGGCAACTACACCGGCTGGGGTCGTATGAAAGAGGAAACCAAGGTAACGGATAGCGCATACCGACCCTTCCGCTTACAGAACCAGTATGCCGACCGTGAAACGGGACTGTATTACAACTTCCTCAGGTACTATGAGCCTGATGCGGGTCGGTTTGTGAATCAGGATCCGATTGGGCTTTCAGGCGGAGACAATCTGTATCTCCAGTAGAACACCATACCCTATGAGAGCCTTACCTCCTGGTTCTAATCGAAAGCCTTATACGATATATAAGGTACTGAAACCAATTGATAATGTAGCTGCAAGTAAAATTATGTCGTTGTTCGGAGAGATTGGATTAGGGACACAGTATGAATTACCAAAATCTGTTAAATCATATAGAATCTGGGCATCTGGAAGAGGTGAAAAATAGTAAAAATGTTAAAAATTAATGAATTGAATTCATATCTTAAAAAAATAAAGGAGTACCAGAAGATAGTTACTCAATCAATGAAGTAAATGATGAATCATTATGTATTGTTGAAGAAAATAAAAAAATGGCATATATTCTATTCTGAAAGAGGATTGAGAACCGAAGAATATTGTTACCAAGATGAACATTTGGCAATTCTATATTTTTATAAATCGGTTATCAAAAAATGTTAAAAATTTTTCTTTCGAATGAAAAAAAGCAAACTGTAGCCTGTATGAAACTTTTTAATTTCGGTATAGGGGTATGTGCGGAACATACGCGCGGCTTCTACTTTTTAGGCGACCTCTAAATCTTCTTTGAAGGCGTCTGAGCTATCAATTCTTTAACAATTTCATTACTGATTGATGTAGAGTTCGTCTGAAAACTTACTTTCAGCCGAACTCTACCAAATTTCTCTCTTGTTGGTTACACCACAAGCTACAGCTACAACGCCCAATGGCTGCCCCGCAACCATTACCTAGGCCTACAATACGACAGTTATGAACCCTTGACGCAGGTACACAACCACACCAATGCCAAGGGCGAAAGCGAACAGGACGTTTTGTAAGTCAAGACGTGATAGGTTTGGTAGGAGGAGAAAATTTCTATCAATTCCCCCCAATACACAAAGTTGGATTGATCCTTTAGGGTTAAATGCAAAACTAAGTGAAATGGCGCAATCTGTCCATAACAAAGTGTTGACGGTGCTGGTGGTGTATATGATTAACGAAAGGATGAGTTATGAATATAGAATTACATATTGAAAAAGTACAATCTCTTTTAGATCAAATGGATCCACAAAAGAAATGTAAGTTTGCGGCTTGGTGCTGTAATGCACTGATCATTGAGAAAAAAATAATTGAAAATATGACTAAAAATAACTAATTCAAATGTGAACTACCAACTCTGTGATGCTATCATAAAAAAGCTAGTTGGTATGATTTCTCCCAAATAAATATTGGAATCTCTCAAAAAAAGCTATAGAAGAAATAAATTGGGATGATGATGATCCATTAAATGATATGGTAGAAACACAAGGAACTATAGAATTATTAGCTTCGATTCGAAATATGTTACTAGGTATACAACAAAAAATCATCTGATAGTTATTACTTTGCTGCAAGTGCTGAAAAACGTAATTAACTGGAAAGATGCTTTTAGCAAATTTCCCATACTCCGAAGATGGCAAAAATAGAGGACGAAAAATTTAAAACGTGAATATGAAATTCAATTGTTATTTTTTTAGATGATTTAAGAAATAGTATAATTACCTTACAGGATATTAAGAAATATAGATAAATGGATGCAAGCCTGAGTAGACTATTTAGAACGATAGGAGTTGAGTTTATGGAGTCTGAGGAATTAACTTCTAAAATTTTGCTGGAAAGTGTTTTTAGAATGTACAAATTTTGTAGTAAATGAGGTGCCAAACTTATACAGTGCATTAATAGAGAGATTAAAAGCAAGACGATGAAGTATTCTTTATGAATTTTGTTGAAGATGAGGATGGTCAGGATGATTATTATGGATATGTCTATAATAAAACAAATGGAAAAAAATCTACGAATATGCGTTCCATGATGACAAATTAGTGAAAAAATAGGAAGTTGTCTTTTTATTGAAAAAGAAAATTGGAGAGTTAACAACGAAAGATATTCTTGAATTACCTATAATAGATTTACTGTAATCTAGATATACCTATGATTGGTCTCGTATTTTTATGTAAGCAAGTAGTAGAAAGCCTTAGCCTGTATGAGACTTCCATCCTTGACGTAGATTTGTGTGTAGAATTTGCGCGCGGTTTCCGCTATTTAGACGACCTCAAACCCTTCTTTGAGGTCGTCTAAAAGAGGAAACCAAGGTAACGGATAGCGCATACCAACCCTTCCGCCTGCAAAATCAATATGCCGACCGTGAAACGGGGCTGCACTACAACTTCTTCAGGTATTATGAGACTGATGCGGGGCGGTTTATGAATCAGGATCCTATTGGAGTGGAAGGTGGATTTAACTTTTATCGGTTTGCGCCGAATGGCGCAGGAGTGGGTTGATGTTTGGGGGCTAAAAAATAATTCTCAGCTGTTGGGAGAAGCAATTACTAAATCTACTCGGCGGTCTGGTCGTCAAGCACATCATAAAATTCCGGTAGAGGTGTTTAATAATTCTCCACTGTTACAACGCCTAGAAAAACAAGGATTATTTAAACTTAATGGAAAAGGTAACGGAATTATGTTACCGGAATCTCTATCTAAAGGAACTACCTGTTCTAAACATAAGGGCTATCATAGAGGATATAACCAAGCAATTATGGAAATAGTAGATTATATTGATAAAAAAATTCTAAATGTGATAGAGAAAAAGGCTAGAAAAAATTCAATTATTACAATCCAAAATTCATAAGGCACTTAAGTCAGGAAGTATGTCTTTATATAAACCAACAACAAAACAAGATTGGGTTAATTGCTTAACATAATAAGGAGTAACATTATGAATATAATATTAGGATTTATAAAAAAATAATTTATTAGAAGTATCAGGTAATTATCAAAACAGCCAATGGAAAAATCATTCAAGATATTTCAGTAGCACAAAGATATGCATATCAACAGTATGATTTAGAGACTGTTTGGGCGGATTTGCGTGAATCAAACTCACTAATTTTAAAAGCTATCTACAGATGAAGATGACAATTTTTGGGATGAATATGCTGTTCCTGCAATTGAAAAACAAATTGAATTCCTTGCACTTAGAGGAGGGATTAAAAGATAGTTTATTTAGTGATATAGATGCCGATTTATTTAATTGTTATTTAAACAACAAATATAAGAAAAAAATCATCCTATTTGGAATATGATAGAAGATGCTTATTTTAAAGGGTTTTTGGCCTTGTGGATGGGAAGGTAAATATCCTGAGGGGAAGCTTGTTGTTTTTAAAAATAAACTATGCTTAAATAAAAAAACATGATAATCGCCATCTAGATAAAAGCATTGAATCCAATGCAAGGTTTTCAGACGACCACTGCCAAACCGCCTAACCCTGAATGCGACGCACAGCCTCACTTCCGTCACCTTCAGATGAATTATTTGAAATTATCCGATTGAAATAGAAAGGAATCTTATGGAAGTAAATAATATAGTTTTATTTGATCACCAACTATTATTGAACAGAAGTAACGATATTGATTATAAAGAAGGTATTATAAAAATCAACAATTACATTAATGAATTTTTCTTAAAAATGATTTACTAATAGGTATTGATCCTTTTAATGAGGACGGTTCTATTAAAGAAAAATATCGTTATTAGAAAGTCTAATGTAACTGATGAAGGATTCCAATTATTTGTTAAACCAGTAAATAACTGGTGGAATGCTCTGGATAGGGGAACTCCTCCCGAGAAAGTTACTATTTTGGAGAATGGGTTGAAAAAAATTCGTGCTGCGAAAAAGTAATTTTATATTTTCAGACGGCCTCAATATTTTATTAAGGTTGTCTGAAATATTTGTTCTTTAAATAAACATTTTACAAATATACTTATGCTGCACCAATTTCTAAAAAGTAATAGGAAGAAAAGGAAAAATGATGCCTCTTTATCAAATATACTCTGCTGTTGATAATGTAGATGCTTATGCGGACTTAAAACAGGATGATAGAAAAAATTGTGGAATTTATTAATTACAATAAAGGCAATTATACAGATGAAGCAGTTTTTATAGCTCAGAGTGGATATACCTCCAAAAAAATATTTCTAAAACAGATTATATTCAAACAATTCCTAAGATGTTATTGTTCTCTGAAACTTTTATTAATAAGTTGGCTGATACATTAAAAAAATGAATTAGATTTTTCCAGCTAAACTTAGAATTAAGAATGATGAATTTAGATTTTTCCTTGGAAAAATTAAATTAACTGCTGAATTGGTAAATATGGAAAAAAATCAAATTTTTTTATGAAATAGATGGGGAGAAATTTATCGATTATCCACCTGTATTCTTTGAAAAATATCTGGCTTCGAATTTTGTGCAAAAAGATATAAATGATGATTTAATTTGGGCTTTTTCTGATAAATTCAAAAGAATTAGTTGTGAGTAATAATTTGAAGATAGAATTTCTTCCTCTAACATGAAATATTCTGTAAGTAAGTTATAGCAAGCCGTAGCCCGCACAAAACCTTCAGTCCTGACGTAGGGTGTGTGCGGAACTTACGCACGCGGTTTCTGTTTTTCAGAAGACCTCCTATCAAATCTCCACGACTACGGCGGCTACGGCGATTTGACTGCCGTTTACGGATGTGACGACAAAAAACTGCGCGGTTTCGCCTACCGCAACCACATCATGGTCGAACACAGCCAGCCCGACGGACAGGTATCCTGCTACGAATACGACCGTTACGACATTGACGGCAAAGTGCTCAAAAGCAGCAACAACCTCGGTGAAGAATGGACGTTCGACTACCGCAAAGACCAGACCGTCGTTACCGACACTTACAATACGACAGCTACGAACCTTTGGCACAGGTACGCAACTGGACCAACGAAGACGGCGAGAGCCGCCAGCAAACCCACTACTTCCACTGCGACCAAATCGGTATCCCAAGAGAGATGACTGATAAGGACGGCAATCTCTTATGGTACGGCGAATACACCGCATGGAAAAAAATCACTATAAATGTAAAAGTTATCTAACATAATGGAGGTAAATATGCCCTTCCTGAAAAATTACCTACAGAGATTATCCTAAAAAAAGGATTGTTCAAAAAAATCTTTATCGAGAAAAACATCTATAAAAATAGAGGAATTTAAAGAGGAATTTAAGTATTACGAATATACCCCAATAGAGAAAATTATTATTGATGAACATAATTTAGTACCATTCATCTTTTTTCATCAGAAGGAATAAATTATTTAATGCCTAAAAATTATTGATAGCATCAGTAATGGCATTAGAAATGATGATATTCCAGTAAATATAGAAGAATTTATTATAAATATACCTATCGCATGAAAACATCACTCATGCTTTAAATCTCTTAAAAAAGATGAGCTTATAATTCTAAAAAAAGTATTTAGAAAAAAATATTATTTGGGGACTCATCAAATTTGATACAGCAAATAGGTGAACATTATTTATTCAGAAGTATTGATTATCTCGAACAGTTAATAAATAATTCCTAAATCTACTTATTATTTTGTTAATCGAATACATAAGCTTTAGGGTTTCTAAAATCGGCAATGGATAACATTGAGTTAAATACAAATTTAACTAGATATGGAATCTATATAGGCTTGTCAAGAAGAGGATGGGAAAAAAATCATCTGCTCGTGCTTATGCAACCAAACTTGCTTCAAATTTAAGAGCTTCAGCAATAAATTTTTGCTAGAAAAAAACAACTTATAAGTTTAATACAAGAAAGGAATTAAAAAAATGACTAAAAGCTATTCAAGAAAAAAAGTTATTTTGAACGAGATTAAGGAGATTAGCCTTAATCGAATAGGAGGAAAATATTCCTAAATATTTTGATGATAAACAAGATTGTATTTCAGAAATGATGTTTTATGGATGTTTTTGAACATCCATTAAAAAAACTAATTTTATATTATCTATTTTCTTGCCTAAAAAAATCATGATATTATGCTTGATAATAATATCTATCCTAATTGTTCAATAAAAGTTTTTACTCATCCAAAAATCTGAGGAAAGTAAAATTACTTCATTTACAAATATGGACTTAAATAGGATTTATTTTGAACCGTATAGGAAAGTAAATAGTGATGATTTATCAGGGTTTAGTAACAGTAGGAGGAGAATTGCAACTAATTCAAGAAGAAGATTATTTTTATAAAAAAATCTAGAAGAAGATGGATATTTGTACTTGATGAGTATAGACGAAGATTATTAGCAGATAATCTTCTTAATGGTAATTACCCGTTTGATTATGGAAAAATTATATATATATTATAAAGAAAAAAAGATAAGAAAGGTAATATTGATGTAATAGCTGGATTTTGGCAATATTCTTAATTGATCAATAATATAGTTTTTATCAGTAACAAGCAGTAGTCATTATATAACTTTCAATCCTGACGTAGGGCATGTGTGGTACGCACGAAGGCGGTTTCGCCTGTCTAAACCACATCAGCGAAGACTACGAAAACCGCCAACAAACCCACTACTTCCACTGCGACCAAATCGGCATCCCGAGAGAGATGACCGATAAAGACGGCAATTTGTTGTAGTTCGGCAACTACACCGGCTGCGAAAATCACTATAAATGTAAAAGTTATCTAACATATTGGTAATCAAAAAGGTAAAGGTGTAGGAAATGACAGTGTCAGACATGATTTTTGAAATTGCCGTATAGAATATTGGAAATATAGAGCCAGAAAAGAGTTAAGACGTAGAGACCTAAAAGCAGGTAAGTCTTATTAGTTTAATAAGGAGTATTTATGTTAAACAAATTTGTTTTAGAGCAGTTAATTGCTTTCTTTCAAAAAAATCCAGTCGCTCAAGGAAAGCCAACAACTGATGATGAGGTCCTCAATGTAGAGAAATCACTTAATGTTAAGTTAGATGAGGATTTTAAAGAATTTACAATGAGATTTGGTGGGTGTGTCGTTAGGGATGCTCAAATATATGGAATACATAATTCCGAATTTCTTGGGGAAGATACAATTATTGATTTAAATAAAGAATTTTTCCGATTATCTAAAAGATGGCAAAAGTAATTTAATAATTGGCACTGATGGCTGGGGAAATCCTATTTATATTTCCCCATCTAAAACGGTAATGATTTACAATCAAGACACTGATGAATTGCTAACTTTAGCAGCTAATTTTTCAGATTATTTAGAGAAAATTCTTAAAAAGCAAATTTAGCAAACAGTTTAAACTCGAACCATTTTAGACGGCCTCGAAGAGGAAACTCACTTCGTTTGGGACGGCAGTCATTTACTACAAGAAGTCCAATTGGACGGCAGATATACTATATCTACATCTATCCCGACAGCTACGACCCCTTGGCGCAGGTACGCAATTGGACCAACGAAGACGGCGAAAGCCGCCAACAAACCCACTACTTCCACTGCGACCAAATCGGCATCCCAAGAGAGATGACCCATAAAGACGGTAACCTCTTATGGTTCGGTAGCTACACCGGCTGGGGTCGTCTAAAAGAGGAAACCAAGGTAACGGATAGCGCATACCAATCCTTCCGCCTGCAAAACCAGTATTGCGACCTTGAAACTGGGCTGCACTACAACTTCTTCAGGTATTACGAGCCTGATGCGGGTCGGTTTGTTACTCATGATCCGATTGGATTGTTGGGTGGAGAGAATTTGTATGCTTTTGCGCCTAATGTACGAATTTGGGTAGACTTTCTAGGATTAGCAAAAGGAGCTGCGAATCCCGTTGTTAAAGCAGCAATTGAAGTTTGGAAAAGAGCTCATAAAAATTATTCGCTTACATTAGGTGGTGGATATGACTTTGAAAGTAGTTTTAGAGGAAGATGTAAGGGAAATAAACAATTAAATAACTATGTGAGAGTTCTTAATAGTGAAGGCCCTGATTCTCGCAAAGGAAAATGGGAAGGTATACTTGATTTTTTTATAAACCATAAACCTAGAATTTCCTAAAAATCTAAAGTGTAATAAGGAGAAATTCAACATGAATGCTGATTTTGAGAAAAAAATTTTTTTAAAGAGTTAAGAGCTATTTTAAAAATGATTTTTTTAAAATTGAATACCTCAATTATTTCTATAATAATAGTCATATTCAATGTATGTTTAATATTCAAAAAAAGTAAATACTCTAAGCAATATTACTTTAATCTTTATGCAAAAAAACTTCTCCTAATATTTCGTCAAAAAGAAATTTCTTGGGGAGCGGATCTTATTTTAAGATTAGAGAATCTGTTTCCTAAGCACTCATTTTTAATTAAAGGTATAAATTTTGATGAAAATAAAGAAAAAAACAAAATTATTTTTGATTTTCTTGATTTATTAGATACCTATTTTTTTAATCGAAAATAAAAACTAACAAATATAGAAATATTCGAAAACTACATAAAAATGCAACAGCAAGCGTAGGTTGGGTCTAGACCCAACAAAACGCCAACTCATCGCCCAGCACCAATGGAAGGTGCCATCCAAAGAAGAGAACGCCCGAAACGGATTGGCGCGATGCGCAGTACGACATGCTGCACCTCAAAGTTTGGGTTTTCTTGGCGGATAAACACAAATATATTAATGACTTAGAAAGGTTAATCAGACAATGAATCAGGAGCAATTTATAAAAAAAGATTAATATAGTTTTAGTCGAAATTGATAAAATGATTAATAATTGCGATGAATATAGTTATACAAATAAACAGCAGTTGATTTCTATAAAAAAATGAACTATACGACATGATGAATTATCTAAATTCAGAAAGTATTTTTTTCAACAAAAAGGAAAAGAATTTTTTTATTGTCTCGGATAGTAATTGATTCTTGGCCATTTAATAATGAAGTTGGTAAACTCCTTGTAGAATTAGAAGAAGATTTCAATTCTTTGACAAGAAAAAAATATAAAAAAATGTCTAAGTTAAAAATTTTTAATGAAACTCCTTTAGACTTTCAAGAAAAAAATTTTTTTGTTTGACAATTGAGAAGTCAGTTACCTTGATTTGATGGAAGTAAATCAAGGTTCTCCCTAGTTGGAAGTCTATCCATTAACGGTCAAGTTATTATTAAAGAACAGGGGTTTGGAGGGCCTTTTGTTGTATTTTCAATAGAAAAAAATATATTCCAGTTTTCATTAGACGATTTTTGCGTTGTTGGATTTAGGCTTGCAACATTAAATTTAGATGATCTATCAATTGAGTATATTGGGGGTATCGAAGACTTGGTTTATCTGAAAGAGATAAAAGATAATAGAATTTATTTCTATACAGATATATATAAAAAGCACAGAAAAGAATTTAACTTTATATGAACAAATATAACTCAAGGCCATGCTGTAAAACATCATAGCCAAAGAACTTCCATATTAATTAAATTTAAAGAATTTATTCAAAAGTATTGGATAAGTATTTTTAATTTCTTGGTTTTTCATTTGGTTATGGATGGCTTATTATGGGGATAACACGATAGTTAAGTTGGTCGTGTTTCCGATTATCTCTTTCTTTCTAGTTATTTTTATTTCATTTAGAATTAGAAAGAAAAAAATATTAAATATCTATCCATATTTCAAATGTTAATTGGGATGTTGCTGGGATTAGCTATTCAAATCAAAAGAGAATTTTATGCTCCTTGAAGGATTGATATTCGGAGGAATTTGAGGGATTAACAACACCCTTTTTGGGTAAAAAAATATTAGTTATTTTTAAAAAAATAGGAAATTAAGTATAACAATGCTCAAACAGATAGATACATGAGTAAACAATTAACTAGAATTGGTGGTAAGGTTTTTGGAAAAATACGGATCACGTAGTAAATATGCATAGAAACTGATTGATAACAAAAAAATTTATAAAAAGGAAAATTAAAATGAGTATTTTAAGTAATTATATAATTCAAGATTTAATCCAGAATGTATCTAAAGGAGTTACAGAGACATTTAAATTTGTATTAGAAAGATATAATTCTAATGAAGTTTTTGCCTATACATTATATATTGATGACTATTGTTCATATCTGGGTTGGGCTGCTAACACTATTTCTCACTACGAAATAGAAAAAAGTAAAATACCCAAAAGAAGAACAGCCTTTTATTAAATGGTATTACCCTCAATTTGCAATAGGACTTGGAGAGGTTCCTGAGAAAATAGATAGTGTATTCAATAATGAGATTCAAAAATATTCTTAATGATGCAAATACATTAATATCAGAAGGTAATTTTGAGCAATATCAGGCGGAAGTATATGATTCAATTATAGAAGGATTTAAAAAAAGCGATAGAAAAATATAGATAAGAAAAACAAAGAATGTCATATTTTTTTGTTTCTATTGTAGATAGTGATAATGCTGAAATTATGGAAAAATTATTCTGCTGAACAACTAAATTCATATGATAAATTTCTTACGTTCAAAAAAATAGATTTTTAAAAGCAAGCCGTAGCCCGCACAAAACCTTCAGTCCCGACGTAAAAGTCTTCTCGGTACGCAGATACGCAATTGGACAACCGAAGACGGTGAAAACCGCCAACAAACCCACTACTTCCACTGCGACCAAATCGGCATCCCGCGTGAGATGACCGATAAGGACGGTAATCTGTTGTGGTACAGCGAATGCACCGCTTGGGGGCGTCTGAAAAAAGATGAATTTTTTATAAGAACTCACATTCCAAGAGGTCCTTATAAAAAATTCATCTCAGGGATAACTATAACATCCATCTAATATAAAAATCGCCTTATATTCTTCTTGTTATTGAGGATATTGATACCTTTAAAACTGGAGTTATTAACCTCTTTAATGACTTACTTGATCCTGATAAAAAGTACCTGATTTATCGTGATTTTATCAAAACATATCGCAATATGACTCCGATTGAAAAAAATTGAATTTTTCAAAAAGAAGAGCGTCGAGGAAATCGCAGCTAAAAAATAAGCTGTGGTATATATTTAGTGATGAGGCAACGCTATGAGAAAAACACTTTTTGGTTGGATGCTTGCATTTTCTGTATTACGCTTTCTTGACCGCTCAGTACGTCAGTCAACTAAAGTACTACGACGTCTATTGAAATAACTTAGTTCTGTCATCAAACAGAACTTTTTTTTTTGATTAAAATCTATATCTAATATATAATCAATCTATAACGTATCGAACGGAGCTATATCATGGCTATAACTTTATCGAAACAATACAATTTTAAACTGAATGAAGCCACTATGGAACAAGCTCGAAAAATTATCAAGGAAAAGGGCATGACAATGACAGATGCTATTTCTTTATTTGTGGAGCAAATAGTCCTGGAGCAAGATTTACCTATTAAGACGGCCGAAGATCTACATAGAGAACAGTTAATTAAAGAATTACAAGCCCAATCTGAGCGTGCCTTGAGAGAATACGAGGCAGACGAAGGAACTTCCCTAGACGATATGAGGGTACGTTATGGCTTATAAAGTGATTGCTTCAAAAGAGGTCGAGGAAGCTATCGACAATATACACGACTATATAGCTACGGTACTTCTCTCCCCTCAATCCGCCAAAAATACTGTGGCTAAAATCTTAGACAGCTTAAAAAGTTTAGAGATTTTTCCTGAAGCATGATTTGACGCTGATGAGAAAATCGGAGGAAAAATTATAGACCAATATGTTTTGCTTTACTTCATTGACCAAAACCGAAACACTGTTTTTTATCTCACCAATTCCACACTAAAAGTGACTACGTCACTTTGTTACAAAAAGACAATAAAAAAAGGCCAAATACTTGAGACAACTTTCTTAAGTTTATAAGCGCCGAAACCTTAATTTTTGGTACCTTTTTGCTACCGTCTTGGTTTAACAATACGGTATATATAATATTTTACAGCTATATCCTCTTTAGAAACCTTGATTTAATAAAGATTTAAACACTATAGACTATATCTTTGTAAAAATACGGTTTAAAAATTGGAGCAAGTAAAATGAAAAAGTTACTGATTGGAATGATTGGAACTGTTTTGCTTTTGACAGGAGCTTTAAAAAATGTCACAACCACTTAAAAAAATACTCAATATAATGATTTGACTGTTAGATACTATTTAGGAATGACTTTTTCCTAAGTATAACCATCCTGCAAAATTGTATGATGAAATCAATTTAGATAAGGTAGACCATATCCGAAAAAGCAAAGAGACTATATCTTATTATATTGGGTTTTATAAAGATGGAAAAATTAATTAAATTTGAGAAATATATTAATGCTAATAAAGTGATGGATTTTGCTTATGAATATGATGAGATGGGAAATCTAATCAAAAATTTATAAAAAATAACATTGAGGCAGGAAAACCGATCCAAAAGAGAATGTAGAAGAAAAAAACTGCTGCTTGTTAAATTATTAAAGGAGATTGATATGCTTAGTTTTTATGATTGCGATAAAAAAATTTATCTGTAAATGATTTCAATGAGGTTGAAAAATTAGGAGTATCTTTTTCCATCTTCATTCAAATCACATTATTTCAAATGGAATGGAGGTACTCCCAATCTTTTCTTGTTTTGTCAATGATGATATTGATTATGATTATATTGAAATTCGCGACTTTATTCCAATGAAATATTCTAAGCAGTTTGAGGATGATCCAGGTTTTTACATTAGAAGGAAGAGCAATAAATGAATGGGAACTTAATGAGTTACCTAGAATTTAATTCCTTTTGCTTTTTGATTGGGGAGGTAATTACCTCTGTTTAGAAAAAAATAGTTGGCAAATTATTTATTATGTAAGGGACGTATGGAGTGAAAAATATATCAAGGGAAGCTAATTTTAAAAAAAATTCATTTGTTATTGCGAAATCATTTGAGGAGTTTTTAAATTATTTAGAAGAAAATCCTGATGATTAATAAACTGGCGTAGCTTCGTGTATATATAGTAAGCGTAGCAAGCCGTAGCCAATGAAACCTACAATTCCGATGTAGAGTGCGAACGGAACGCACGCACGTGTTTTTTGTTTTTCAGACGTCCACTACCAATCGCCTCTCCCGACTTCGGCGCACGGTTGCTGTTTGCCGAAGTCGATTCCGGCTGCAAAACCAATATGCCGACCGTGAGACAGGGTTGCATTACAACTTCTTCAGGTATTACGATCCTGATGAGGGTCGGTTTGTGAAGCAGGATCCGATTGGGTTGTTGGGTGGAGAGAATCTTTACTTTTTTGCATCTTATGATTTAATTGGCTAGATTTATTTGGTCTGAATAGAATACCTATACCCTTTACAAGCTCTACAGGACTAACTTTGTCTGTTATAGGATATACAGGACTACAACATTTATCAGACTCTCAAGTAAAAAATCCTGCCTATTTAAAACAAAAGACCCTTCGATAAGTCTCCTGTTGACAAAAAGGTAAATACAATTATTCTTCACCACTATAAATAACAAAGCCAAGGTCCTATTATTGCCATGCCTGAACGCTGTCATCGCGAAAAATTCCAAGGCTTTGCATCCATTAGGAAATAAAGGCGGTGTTGACAAAAGAGATGAATTTAATCAATGGAAGCACGAGTTCTGGTACGATTAAGCTTTAAAAGAATTATCAAGAAGAGGTATTAAATGATTAGCCAAGAAACAATGAATTCACTTATTAAATATTTTCAAGATTACCCTGAGCTTAATGGGATACCCGCTAGTAGTGAGGAAATTAAACATGCTGAAAATATTTTAAGAATAAAATTTCACGATGATTACATTGAATTTATTAAAAAAATTCGGTGGCGCAAGCGCTGGTTTGGATATCCATGCTTTTCATAATTCAACATTAATTGGAAAAAGAAACAGTTATCGAATTAACTCAGGGATTTTCGAAAACTTTTTAGAATTACATGAACAACCAATGAATAAACTTTATGCAATATCAGATGATGGTTCAGGCAATCCCATTTTAATGGATCAACAGGGACATATTTTTATTTATTATCATGATTCATCAGAAATGGAAATATTATATGAATCCCTTGATAGTTTATTTAAAGAAACATTGTGGAGTGAATAGCAAGCCGTAGCCCGCATGAAACTTCAAATTTCGATGTAAAGTGTGTGGGGTACGTACGCGGTTTCTATTTTTCAGACGGCCTCGAAGGGGAAACCCGATTCGTTTGGGACGGCAGCTATCTACTGCAAGAAGTCCACCAAGACGGCAGATGTACCTATATCTACATCAATCCCGACAGCTACGAACCCTTGGCACAGGTACACAACCGGACCAACATGGTAATAAATACTCTTTAAAGAATGCACATAATTTTATTTGAGGAATTAGTTATGAAAAGAAAAAGAAATTATTTTAAGTATGCAAACGGCTTTTTCTTGGAGCAATTTGTAACAAAGTCAGACTTATTGCATTTGATATGACTGAAGAATTATTTACTCTTTATGTATATATTGATTCACCACTGACAGATGATGAGTATGAAGCAATAGATAGTGCAGTTACAGATGTATTGGCGATTTTCCAAATTTTCTATATGAAAAAAATATATTATTGAAAAATAATGATAATATTCTTTCATTAAATATATATAAGGGATGTTTTTTTATGCGATTTGAAAATAAATTTGATTAAATAACTCTTAGCCCTACCGTTCAAGACAACCGCCTGAAAACCTACAACGGCAAAAGTTACTACTACGACCTCGGAAACCTCATCCACCGCTAACTGACCGACGACGAAGTGCAGAACTATTTCTACGACCTGCATGACCAACTAGTTAAAGCTGAAATCTTCAAGAAAGCTGACAACAAACCCACTACTTCCACTGCGACCAAATCGGCATTCCAAGAGAAATGACCGACATCCACGGCAACCTCTTGTGATTCGGCGACTACACCGGCTGGGGTCTTCTGAAAAAGGACGAGCGGGTTTACAAGGATGTGAATCAGTCGTTCAGACGGCACGACCTTGAAACGGGACTGCATTACAACTTCTTCAGGTACTATGAGCCTGATGCGGGTCGGTTTGTGAACCAAGACCCGATTGGGTTGTGGGGTGGGGAGAATTGGTACCAATTTGCGCCTAATACCCAAGTATGGATCGATTGGTTAGGTTTAGCTGGAGTTAATATGAATTTATTCCCAAGTAATGAAGACATATACTCTTACGCTCAAAAAGTTGCCAATAAACCGATTACTTTCCAGGTAGGAGGGCATGGTAATCCTTCATTGATGGTAGATGGGGCTACAGGTGAAAGATTAGATGCTAAAAAATTAGCAGCGAGAATTAAAAAAATCCTAACTATAAATCAGGTATGACGGTTGAGATTTTTTCCTGTAATACAGGAAAAGGAGCAAACCCTCTTGGACAACAACTTGCTAATGAATTAAATACTACAGTTAAAGCATCAAATGAATATCTTTGGTTTCCAAGTAACGGGAAATTAACACCGATGGGAATGAAGGCTGATCGCTCGCAAGATACAAGCAAACCAGTCACCATGAGAAGCTTTACTCCTCAAAGTAAAAAAATAAGTAAGGAACATGCTAACTATGGAAATACTAAAAAATTTTTAATTTTATTTTTGTTATTAACCCCTTTAATATCATGTAAACAACATCCGGAAAGAAATTTAAAATGACTAACTTTATATCAACAGGTAGTACTTATTGGATTTCAGATGAAGAAATTCAAATTCTCGAAAAAGAACGCCACTAATGGAGATAAAAACTCAGCATTCAAATTATATCAATACCATATGTTTGTATCTTTAGATCAAGATTTGGAATTTAAATGGCTAGAGATAGCGGCAAAAAAATGGACATCCAATTGCCCAATCCAATTTAGCCGATTTATTTTTTTCACACAAGGCAATAAAGAAAAAGCCATATTTTGGGCTAAAAAGGCATATAGAAATGGTGCCAAACTACCAGACGAATTAAAAAAATATTGATAAATATCAATTAATTAATAAGATTTAGCGGATTATCGTTACAAACCTAAAACTTCTGGAGGAGGATTAAGAAAAGAAGCTAAAAAAATTTCTTAGAAAATTGAAAAAAACAGGTAAGAAATGTCCTTAAATTTTTAGGAGAATTTAAATGAAAAATGGATACGTTAATTTTAAATTTTTAGATAGTAAACCCAATATAAATAATATATTAGTTGGGCTAGATTTAGACTATTCAAATAAAGTGATAGCGCCAGATGGTCATGAGTTAGCATTGATTGCTTTTTATGCCAATTGAAAATTTATTGACTATTGCACCACAATTTAAAAACAGATTTTTCAGGATATGGAATATAAAGATAAAGCAATTTACGTTTTTTTCTTATTATGATAAAGAAGATTATTTTTCTTGACTACATTACTGAAATTGACGATGCTATTCAAGGATACACGAAAGTTATCATCGGAGATAAAAAAATCAGTTCAAGTTTAACCTAGATAAATTTTATCCAATTAACCCTATTGAGAATTTAGATGAAATGAGTTTTTTTTAGGAGGACAACCTCAATATTTACAACAAGAGAGTTATGATTTTTCTAGAAAAATATATTTTCATAGGTCAAATCTTAGGAATGGATCTACCTGAAAAAAAGTAAATGAAATTTTTTTATCTAACTGAGAACATAGGATATTTTTTTATAAGTCGAGATCTATCGGGTGGATTATTCTTCGTACAGACGACTTAAACAAAACTAAAAAGGATTGAAAATTATGAATGAAAGTATTGAAACAGTATTAAATAGTTTTCTGATGGAAATGTATAAATGGGAAGATAATGCTAATAAGCATATTGATGCAGGCACAGATATTCCTGATGAGATATTGAAACAAACACTAAAGGAAATATACGATAAATACCTAACAGATAAACTAAGAAAAAAATGGGAAAGTTAGAATGTACGACTGTTAACTACCCTCCAACATTTAATCCGAACAACGAGAAAAATCATTGAAATAGAAGAAAAAAAGGTAGCTCTATAACTGTAAAAAGTGATGTGCTTTACGCTGGAATGGAAGCACAAAGACTTTATAAATTTAAAAAAACAGGCAGGTCTCTGGAAATTAGATAATGTAAAAAGAATTTGATAGTTATGATGGGAAATGGCATTCTATACATATCTAAATTAAAGTAATTAGCAAACTGTAGCCTGAACAAAAAACTCTCAGTCCTAAGGAGTATTTTATGAAAAATCAAAAGAATTAATTGAAAAAAATTAGAACAAAAAAAGTAGCCATCAATTTTTGAAAGCAGTAACAAAACCAGAATTTGCTTTTTCCTTTTGCCACAAGATTTAAAAATTCTTTTTATGAAAAATTATGAATATGCTATTCTTAATATTAATACTTCTTGTGAGATAAGAATCAGTTCACTTTCAGAATTGCAACCAACAAACCAAATTCTATATCCAGCTGATGATGTTATTTGGGAGGAGTTGGCAGATGATATCAGTAATGATTGGTTCATGATTGCATCTTCACAAGAGCTCAGTCAATATATCAGTATAGACTTAAATGAAAAAAGATTTGGTTTTGGTTATGATAGTTTTATAGAAACTCATGCTACACCTGATGAGTCTCCCATTATTGCTAAATCATTTACAGAACTACTGGAAAAATTAGTTTCAAATAAAAAAGAATGGTTTTGGTTAGATTCTTCTTTTCAAAGCTATGGTGATGCTTATGAAGATGAATAAGTAAGTTGTAGCCCGCATGAAACTTCCAATCCTGACATAGGGCATGTGAGGTACGCACAGGTACACAACTGGACCAACGAAGACGGCGAAAGCTGACAACAAACCCACTACTTCCACTGCGACCAAATCGGCATCCCGTGAGAGATGACCGATAAGGATAGCAATCTAGTTTGGTTCGGCAATTATTACGGTTGGGTCATACTGAAGAATGAAACCAACATATTCAGAACTGCTCACCAACCCTTCCGCCTGCAGAACCAGTATGCCGACCGTGAAACAGGGCTGCATTACAACTTCTTCAGGTATTACGAGCCTGATGTGGGTCGGTTTGTGAATCAGGATCCGATTGGGTTGTTGGGTGGAAATAATTTCTATCTATATAGCTTGAATTCTTCCGTATGGATTGATTTTTTAGGGTTGACTGGTGCTAGAGTTACATGGACTAGACCAAATGTGCCCGGAGGAACAATAACTGGCCTTAGCACTGTAGAGGGTGGTAAAGGTATTACCCATCCCGTTGTTCAAGAAGCATACGATAATGTCCCCATTGATAAACGTTCTGATCCTCGTATGCATGGTAGATGTGCTGAAGCAGAGGCTCTCAGTAAAGGGGCAGAAAAGGCAAATGTTACCAATATGGAAGAGCTTAGAAAATAAGAAAAAATTCCGTCTCTACAGCAAACAGAAACGACAAAAAAGGAAAACCTATGCGTTCATGTCCTTCCTGTAGCTACGTATTAAAAAATCTTGGAATTCGCGATAGTAATGGAGGTTAAAATGACTGAAGTAAATAGACCTGATGTTATAGCAGGACGAAAATTAACCGATACATTTGATATTGATGCCATGAACTATCATGACGTTCAGATAATTACGCATGATTTCATCAAAAACGTACTTTTATCTAGTCCTTGTATTCATAATCAAATACCTGATACTTTAATAAAATTAGCAGAAAAATACATGTCGTAAAATTCTATTGAATTTATCCAATGCCTTATCAAATGATGAATTGAAGAAAGAGCGCATAAGAGTTTGGAAAAATTTATGATTCACAAACATCATCACATGAAAGAAACTTTACTCAACTTATACTAGGAGGGTTATCAGATGAAGAACAATTCATTGATGCACTTGAGAACTACGCTACAGTATCCGATATACTACTTCCCACTTTCTTTAATGTGTATAAATTATGCGGAGAGGAACTTTGTAAAAAAATATCTAGAATTTCTATTGAATCATCCTATTTTAAAGAAATATTGTGTTGAACATGTTTGAACCAAAAAGTTAGATATAATGATTGAATTTCCCCAAAAGCAAGCCACAGCCCGCATGAAACCTACAATCTAGAGGCAGGATGTGTACGGTACGTACGCGGTTTCTATTTTTCAGACGGCCTTGAAGAGGAAATCGAATTCGTTTGGGACGGCAGCCACCTCTTGCAGGAAGTCCACCCGGACGGCAGATATACCTATCTCTACACCGACCCGGATTCCTACGAACCCTTGGCACAGGTACACAACCGGACCAACATGGTAATAAATACTCTTTAAAGAATGCACATAAGAAGGAGAAATTATGTATTTAGATCAAGTAAATTATGAATTAAACAAACAAATTAATGATTTTGTATGTAACTCAAATGATGCTACTACGCCGGAGGAACGCATTGATATTCTGAATCAAGCATGGGAACTTTTACCTAAACCAGCCACTCAATTCGTTGAGCCTACTTCGGCAATCGCCTGTGGTGTTTCAGAAAATTTTTGAAAAAAATTAGGTGATTATCAAAAAAAGCTCTTGAGTGGATGTTAATTGCACTTGAGGCACGAAAAGATGAACCTGCAGCAGGTGTGTTTATATGGACAGGAATCGTTTATTACGAATTAGGTGATATGGAAAATGCCTATAAATATTTTGACCTAACTTATAATGAGCTACGTTACACACCTTTCTCTATGGAAGACAAAAAAATATTGGCAATTTTATAAGCAACGTAAAGAAGAATTAAATCCTAAGAAAAAAACCAAAAAGTAAGATTCGATATTTTTTTAGACAATCTTTTTGTACCGTACTTAACCGCTGCTACGCCTACGACCCGAATGTAGTATAACTAGAGGAAATATACTATGAAATATCATATTGAAGATTTAAGAGACCAATTACATAACCATAACTGGATTGTTTTGAAAGAATCAGAAGGAAATGATTTAGATATATCAGAATTTTGGACTATTCGTCATAGATACCAACCAAACAAAAACTTGTACTCTAGCTTTTGAAGGAATGGATGACTTGGAAGTTTTACCAATCGAAAAAAAGTTATGCATGTTTTTTTATCTGAAGAGCCAGCTATATCATTATACTTTTCTAAGAGCATTAAGTTATGGAAGAGAGATTTAAATACATTCATTTTAAATCTGAATTCTTTTTATAATTTGCTAATTTTAAATCCTTCAAACTATATAAAAGCTAATCAAAAATCCAAATAACTGTAAATGTTTCTAGCAAGCGTAGGTTGGGTCAAGACCCAACAAAAATATCAAGGTCCTCTGAAAAAGATGAGCGAGTTTACAAGTATGCGCACCAGCCGTTCAGATTGCAAAAAAATCCTTGTCCGCACTGGTATGTAGCTACCGCAAAATGGATGAAAATCTTAGTTAAAAAGAAATAATAGGAATGGTACATTTTTCTTGGAAGTACTACAAAGATAATGTAACCGTACAACATAGGAAATGGTATCATGACAACCTTAGAAAATAAGATCTTTACTTTAAAAACAGAATAATATAATGAAAAAAATGAAAGAAATTAATTTTTTTGAATAATTTAATTTCAGATTCTGAAAAAAATCATTCCATATCCACTCTCATGTGAAATAATAAATCGTACTTTTTACCCCCTATAGAAATATAGAATTATCAAAAGAGAATTTTAGTTTATCGATAAAAAAATGAAATATTAAATTTTCTTGCACCAGAGGAAAAATGACATTGCTTATGTATACTTTTATGGAGGAATAAATGATTCGGCTAAAAATACCAATAGAAGTATTCCCTTGTTTATTATCAAAATAAAAAAATATTAGCAATTGGCTAGAATTAATAAACAAACCTAATTTTTTTATTGTTTAAAAATTCTTTAGTCATAAAAATAGATAAAGTTATCGATATATCTCTACTCGACAATGAGGAAGATGTGTTATCTATTTCTATTGGAATGAATGCTTAACTATTTTAAAAAATAAATAAACTATTCTAGCAGAAGCAATTCTTTGCTTTGTATAACTTAAAGGAGTTTACCATGAAAGAATTATTAGAAAAAAACTTGAAAAATAATAGTTTTATTTATAAGATCAGAATGGATCTTGAATTCGATGTAAAGGACTATCAAGAATTATTAAAAATTTTTAAATGAAATAAAGCATTATACTCATAATCATAATCTAATTGAAAAAAAGACTAGCATCTATTTTATATGAAATACCGAAATTAACACATATTTGGTATCTTAATTTAAAAGACGATCCTAATAAAAATGAATCTTCTATTGTTAATCAACTTGAAGATGCATGGATAGAGTTAGATTCAATAATTGGAGAAGAAATTCTTGGTCAAGGACAATAAATTCCTCTTAACAAACACAGATTGTGGCTCAAACATAACAAACACTAGTCGTAGGTTAGGTCCATTGGGATTTAAAAATATTCTGTTTATGGATTGTATAGATCTGGGGATAGTAAACCTTGTTATATCGGTATTACGGATAATATAAAAACGCGTGCAAAACAACACAGGTAATCAGGAAGATTAATTGGAACAGAACGCTTAATAGAATTATATAGCGATTTGGATTACGAAACCGTCCGTGAATATGAGGAAGGCTGTATTCGACAATATGGAACACTGACAGGAAAAAACTTAAAAAAGTCAGGAAAGTAATTTTAATCCTAAAAATACTAAAACCAGAGGAAATAAATATCATTCATTTGTTGAGAATAAGATCCGTGATGCCAAAAGACAAAAAAAGTAATGGTTGCGGGAAGAGACCATATTCCCAAAAAAATGGTTATAAAAATCTTCAATAATTTAACATTCTATGCTATAGAAAAGGAAAAAGTATTATGAAAAATCTTTAATTGGGAAAAAAATAGAACTTTATATAGATATCTTAAGAATGGTGATTTATTTTGTTTTAAAAATAGCTGATAAATTATTCGGTTACGGTAGAATAATCGCTAAAAATAAGCTTGGTGCCACTGTAGGAATTTTTGATTTGTTTACTTCAAGCCCAGTTGAGCCATTCGATTATAAAAAAATGCTGAGAATTACCCAATTCTATTCAAAACCGTTTTAGACTGTCATACCCTATTTGAATCAAAGCTAGAGTCAGACTGGCGGATAATTGCTCAAGATCCTGATTACCAAGATCCAACCCCAAGTGAAATTACTTCTATTAATCCTGCTATGGGATTGGCTCACAATGCAGACTTTTCCATCGAGCAAGAAATAGATGAAGAGGATGCTAGGCAAAAAATACTCAAGAGCATTGAATTGCTTGAAACACCCAATAGTCATTATCATATTTTAAGTTTTCTTATTCGTCGTAAACCAGAAATTTTTAATTTACCTATTGAATCATTTGCAGAATTTGGAGATTTTATTTCGGATGAGTTTCAAAAAATTCACCACCGGAATTTAAAAGCGTGAAAAGCAAGCCGTAGCCCGCACAAAACCTTCAGTCCTAACGTAGCACGCGGTTTCTGTTCAAATGACCTCAGTCTCTTCGGATTACCTGAAAAAGTGCAGGCTACTTCGACCCCGCGCACAATATCCTGTCCGACAACAATAGCCCTTCCGTCCCGAGAGAAAATTTTCCCGAAGGTGATTTTTAGTGGGAGCACATGGTAATAGTAGTATTGTAGCCACTAATGGACCCAATCAAAATTTGTTTACCCTAAGACAATTAGCAGAGTTAATTAAACAACATCCCCAATATTCTGAAGGGAAACCAGTAACATTAGTTGCTTGTCAAACAGGGAAAGGGGACAATTCATTTGCTCAAAAATTGGCTAATGAATTAAAAGCACCTGTACGTGGTGCAACAGAAAATATTAGTGCAGTTACAGGAGAAGTATTAAATGGAGGTAAATATGTTACATTTAAGCCATAAAATCCTTAAATTTATTTTTTTAAAAGTATTTTTTTCTAACGTCTTATAATAACTCATACAGTAAGGATAGAGACATGAAATCTAATGCCAACATTTCAATAAATGACAGTATGTATATTTCTAAAAACTGATCTGGAAAAAGTTAAAAAATTGATGCTTCCTCTGGCAATAGTCAAGCAGCATCAAAATTAGCTAATTATTATGCTTTTTATGAATTTAACAATGATAAATTTATATTTTGGTTAATTCGATCAGCCGAATTAGGTAATACTCAAGCACAATATGATTTGGCCTATATATTCTTTGATCATTACCAAGACAGTAAAGACAAAAACAAATTAGACGAAGCGGAAAAATGGGCTCTACTTGCTCAAAAAAATGGGATGTCTATTACTAACCTACTCACTGATATACATAATGAAAAGCAGAATTCCAAAAATAAACATGAAAAACAAATAGTTAAAATAAAAAAACTAACCAAGCTAGCGTATAAATCCCTGAGTAAACGTGGGTGAATCAAGCAAGCCGTAGCCCTGCACAAAACCTCCAATCCTGACGTAGGGCTGCGGTACGCACATACGCGATTTCGCCTATCGAAGCCCCATCACCGGAACCTGCATTCTAGAATGTGACTCTCAACATGGAGAAGTTGAAAAATATGATAAACGAGGAAAACACCTTGGCGCATTTTTCCTCTAAGTCTGGCAAACAATTAAAAAAACTCTATTAAAAAAACAGAAGGATAGAACTGTGAAAAAAATCATAAGATTTATATCAAAATTCGAAAAATGGAGAAAAAAATTTATTGAGGTTATAAATTTTAAGAATGAACCATCTCTCGATTTTTTTACAAAAAAATTTTTTTCATGAAACTGGTCCGATGTATGAAGAATATTGGATATCAAATGAAGTTTCAAAAAAATAATCGAACCTTATTTATGCGAGAAATTAGACATAAATAATTATGACTACTCTTGTCTTGCGAAGAAGATATTATTTAAGCAAAATTCAAAAATCATATTTATAGATAGCGCATACCAACCCTTCCGCCTGCAAAACCAATATGCCGACCGTGAAACGGGACTACATTACAACTTCTTCAGGTATTATGAGCCTGATGTAGGTCGATTTGTGAATCAGGATCCGATTGGGTTGTCGGGTGGGGAGAATTTTTACCAGTTTGCACTTAATATTCAAGGATGGGTTGACCCATTGGGGTTAGCAAAAAATAGAGGACGCGTTCAGGTACAAGGAACGCATTTAGAAGAATCTGTTTCTTGGGATACAGATAAACCTGTTACTGTAAAAGATGTTCAAGATAAACTCGAAGAACTAAAAAGAAAACTCCCAAAGAGAGATCTAAAAGATAGAGAAGAAGCTTTTAAGAAAACCAAAAATTTTATAGAAAATTGAAACAGTTGCAATGGATTAGATGCCCTATATCAAAAACTTTCATGGTAAAAGGAACTAAACATGAACGTGTTGATATTGAAATTATTTCAGGAAGAATTAGCCCAAATTCTTAAATATTTAGAAAGTTTAAACATGATGAATAAATATGAAAAATTGGTATGAGAATATTGATGAATATAGTAAATTAGAACAGTATATTGAAAAATATATTTGTAAAATTACTTAATATAAATTTAATCAATAGAGAAAAATGGATTTTTCCATACTTCAAAAACTACGTATTCTGATGGCACGTCATTTATGGATGGGAATCCCATTTTTTTCAGCACATGCTCCCAATGATTATAAAAAAATCATTGTAGATGATAATTATGATGCTATATATGATTTTAATAGTTCATTTGATGAAAATTTACTGTATACAGTGATAGTTCCTATTAAATTAATTGATAATATAGATGTTTTAATAACAAGTTTTCTACTATCAGAATAGCAAGCCGTAGCCCACATAAAACCTTCAGTCCTGACGTAGGGTATATGCGATACGCACGCACACGGCTTCTGTTCAAATGACCTCAGTCTCTTCGGATTACCTGAAAAAGTACAGGCTACTTCGACCCCGCGCACAATATCCTGTCCGACAACAATAACCCTTCCGTCCCGGACAACCGCCTGAAAACCTACAACGGCAGCAGCTATTACTACGACCACTTCGGAAACCTCATCCACCGCGAACTGACCGACGACGAAGTGCAGAACTATTTCTACGACCTGCATGACCAACTGGTTAAAGCCGAAATCTTCAAGAAAGCGGCCAACAAACCCACTACTTCCACTGCGACCAAATCGGCATCCCAAGAGAGATGACCGATGGCGAAGGCAACCTGGTTTGGTTCGGAGATTATCACGTTTGGGGTAAACTGAAGAGCGAAACGAACGTAATGGGAACGGCGCACCAACCCTTCCGCCTGCAGAACCAATATGCCGACCGTGAGACGGGGTTGCATTACAATTTCTTCAGGCATTATGAGCCAGAATGTGGCAGATTCATCAATCAGGATCCAATTGGGCTAGGCGGAGGAGATAATTTATATGGATCAACACCCAATGCACAGGGATGGATTGATCCTTATGGATTATTTTGGAGATTAGTGATTCGCATTGGTAGAGCTATTATTTTAGGAATAAGTAAACTGATTGCAAAAGAGAGAAAGGCTATTAAGCAGTGCATTGGAAAATGCGGTGAAAAAGCCAAAAAAACACTAAAAAAAGGTAAGGGACCAATTAAAAATATTGATGAGGTAATGGAAAATCCTAATATTTTAAAAGGGCATACTCCAGAAACATTTTTAAAAGAAATTGGAGGCACTCCAAAAGGATGGAATACATAATGGAATACTTAAAACTATTAACAAAGTTAGCAAAAAAACTGAAAAAAATCATATCAGTATGATGAAATAATTAAATTACTTAAGCATCCTGTTGAATTTGAAGAAATTCCCTTGATTACTAGAACTGGAAGAGAAAAACCATTTTTGAAAAATACTATCCCCAAAAACAGTTGAATTTGTTCTTTTTAAATACTGCAATATTTTTACATTAATAATATAAATTTAATGGCAAAAGATATTCTGAAAGATAAGGATTTATCAATATGTGTAACATACCCAGACATAAGTTCTGAATTACATAATCTATATAGTTTTTTTATACCTAACATATGCATTTATAAGTCGAAATATGAAAAATACATTTAAAAAAATTATCCAGATTTAAATTTAGAAAATTTCCCATGGTTACAGGAATATTCATCTGATTTTTAATTATAAAGAAATTTTTTTAACATTGTTTACTCTAAATTTGATGACGGTTTTGGACATGAAATTTTTAGGATATTTTTATTAAAAAGAAGGATATTTAAAACAAGCGTAAATAGAATTAGCCTTCTCCTAACGCATACATTAAGGTCATCTGAAATATTTATTCCGTAACAATCTAAGCCAAAACAGCCTATGAATACGGCTAGGACGGTCATGCTCAAAAAAATACAAGAACGTAAAAAAACAGATTAAACAATAAAAAAAGGAACATAAAGAAAATTGCGTCACGTGTAATAAATAAAATCCTGATATTAAATTTATCAACTTACAGCTATAGGTATTGTTAATGAAAAAAAGAATTATTATGTATTTTAAAAAAATATGAAACGCATCCTGATTTTTTTGGGTAACACTATTAAAGATATAAATCAAGTAGGAGGTATGGATGATACAGTTTTACATATTGCAGCTAGAAATAATTCTTTAAATGATGCTCTTGTATTTCTTCAAAAATGGAGCATTGATCGATCTTAAAGGGGACTTAGGATATACACCCCTACATTATGCATGCATGTTTGGAAATATAGAAATGGTGAAAATACTCCTTGATAATGGATCTGATAAAAATATACAAAATGAATTTGGAGAAAAATGCCGTTAAAATTGCAATTAACTCATCCAGCGAAAAATAAAGAGAAGATAGTAAAAACTATTAAATGATTTTTTTAAAAAAACGTAAATAAAAAAATAGATTATAAATCAATCAAATGGTGCCATACCTTAAAATGTAGAAAGTAAGACATGAAAAAAACAATCTAATTCCATTAATTAAAAAAATCAAATGTCAGATAAACAAAAAAATGAAAATGCCTTACATTTAAATACACTTTTACTAAGCTCAATAGAAAACCCTAGTATAGCTAATGATTGTTTCATAGAATTATTTAGCTATTATTCTAATATATCCCAAGGAGAAGTAAGTGAACTATTTGATTTACTGCAATCTTTAACCCAAGATGAAATCAATATAATTTATGATTTTTTTAGAATATATTTCAAAGTTTGTCAAAGACTTAGGAGTATTTTGTGAATTTGAAAAAAATTTCTTACGGAGGTAAAATATATACAAGAACGAAATTATCTAGAGGAAAAAAATTAGGACTACTTTTTCCAGTTTTTCAAAGTTGATAAAAAAATAACATCATAAGTTTTGATGATAGTGATAACTCTTATATATTTTCTATAATGCAACTATCTACTAAAAACTTGGATTGAGATAACATATGATGATTTTCTCTCAATACTTGAATCACTAGAGTGGCAAGCTTTATACTAATAAGGCTATATTATATTTTACTCCTTGCTGTTTGAAATATATTTTTTTCTAATTTATCTAAATTTTATTTATATGGTTACGTTGTTGAATTTTTATATATTGCCCTAAGAAACAAAAAAGTACGATATTTAACACTAGTCAAATCAACTTAATCATTGATTTTTTTAAAAATTAATCCAAAAATTTTAACCAGGAAATTAGTGTCGAAACACAAAAGAAAAATAACAAGTACTATTCAACTTTATATATAATTTCCCGGCCGTAAAGGGGGCGGTTGGCGTCGGTCGGCCGGGTGAATTCGATACATGGTTTGAAATTTTTTTGGAGGGTGAAACTGACTTTGCTTTTTGAAGGCATTTTGCCATAAGATTCAAAAAGCAGTGAGAAGAATGAAAAAAATATTAACGATATGGTATTGAATGAAATATCTTTCTATCAAGCAAAAAAATTTATGGAGTATACTTTTTATGTTCAAATCAAAAATTATTTCCCTGAGGATTTTTTTAATATATGTATTAAGCGTAAAGTAGAAATTAAAAAGTTAGATAAACTTCCTAAGCTGGATAATAACTATTTGTTATTTATTGCTAAGTATCAGGAAGTAGAAATAATACCTGATATTTCTCTTTTTAATTATGAAGAGGCTTTAAATGAAAAATAGATACTTAGAGTGTAATTATCCCGAAATATCAAGGTGTTTTTTTGGAGTATTGGACAAGCAGGACAGGGAGATGGATGGTTTCTAAATAAAATAGATAATACCATTTTTCATTATAATCATGATACTGGAGAATATACCAAATCTGGATTTACAAATTTAGGGATAGTTTTCTCACAATTTATCCAGTTGGCTTTCTTATACCGAGATTTAGAACACCTATTAGATGAAGGAGAGACACTAACGGATAACATAAAAAACTGAGTTTATAAATTCAGTAAATAGTATAAGTAATAATTTGTTTAATGTTTATCCATTTAAATATTTTTTTAATTGGAATATTCAATAAATTTATTAAGTAAACCGTAGCCTGCACAAAACTTCCAGTCCCGATGTAGGGTGTGTGCGGTATGCACGCACACGGGTTCTGCTTTTTCAGACGACCTCGAAGAGGAAAAAGGAATAAACATTGATAATTTAATAAGAGACATTTCAATAGAGATTAATCAAAGCTTGTTATGAGCAAAGTGATTATGAACCAACAGAATTCGATAATAAAGAATTAGCAAATGATTTAATGATTATCAATATTACAGCATATTTTGATGATTTAGTATTTATATACTATTCTGGTTCGTTTCTTCCTGATATGGAAATATCTGCCCAAATAACTTATGAAGGTGAATTAGAAAATTTGGAAATATATGATAAATAGCAAACAGTAGCCCCGCACAAAGCCTTCAGTCCTGATGTAGGGTGTGTGCGGTATGCACGCACACGGGTTCTGCTTTTCAGACGACCTCATCCCCACAGTTCAGAAAAAGATACAGATACAGATAACGTAGAAATGAATCAGCCAATCGGCTATGACAGAGATACAGGAGCAATTCTTACAAAAGTCAAAATTATTGTAATGAACGGCACCAATAAAATTATTACAGGAGACCCGTCATGATAAGTACTGATTATTTTTGGTTTAGAGAGTGCCCCATATGCGATGGGCAAGGTAGATTAATTATTAAAAAAATATTGACTCTAATAAATTATTTCTCTGTTGCGATGAATGTATGAGTTGCTGGAAAAATGAGGATGACTTAACTCAACAAAGAAAAAAATTTATGGAATATTCTATCAAGTCAAAGATAGTGAATGCTTCAGAAAAACGATATTAGTAATTTTCATTGGGAAAAAAATATAAACTACATAAGTGTTCTGATACATTCATCTAATTTTATTAACTGTAGTTAGATCGAGGTTCAAAAAAACCGCAAGGTCGTCTGAAAGAGGAAACCAAGGTAACGGATAGCGCATACCACCCCTTCCGCCTGCAGAACCAGTATGCCGACCGTGAGACGGGGCTGCATTACAACTTCTTCAGATACTACGAGCCTGAAGCGGGTCGGTTTGTGAACCAGGATCCTATCTTACTATTAGGTGGGAGCAATTTGTATAGTTTTGCCTCTAATGCAAATGCTTGGTTTGGTCCATTAGGTTTGAAGAGAAAACGGGATAAGAAGCTTAGAAGAATTATTCCAGTATGATGATATTATGGATGATGTTGATAAGTGGTCACTGATTCCTGTTAGTCAAAGACAAAAATGTTTGGTTAAGGATAAACTACCTAGTGCAAAACAAAGAAGCGTCCAACAAAATCGCATGATGCGTAGAAACTTTTCTCGAAGACAAAAAAGCTTAATAAGAGAGTGAGAACTTGAAACAGGGCATACATAGCCTGCAGGAGCCACTCCTCATCATATTATTTCGCATAAAAATGGTGGTTCAAATACATGGTGGAATCTCGCTCCTGTGAAACACCCTCATACTGGAACTATACACGGTACTGGGGTGCCTTACGAACACATTTGCCATATAGCACCCTCAACAGGAATAATTAACTAGATTGTTCCTAGATAATAGATATAAAAAAATTGAATGAAGGATATTAATTTATGGATAATTTCAAAAAAATTCTTGTAGATATACAAGATTTAATCAAATCTAGTAATGGAAACTTAATTAATTATGGAAAAATCAAATTTTATTTTTAAAAAAAGATATGATGTTTCTTTAGATGAGATAAATGATTTTGAAAAAAATATAAAGTCACATTCCCTAGAATATATAGAGAATTTCTTCTAACAGTAGGAGCTTGTACTTTGTTTCAAGATGAGTTACTACCTGGATTCGATTTTTTTAGCTCCTAACGAGCTTTTATGATTGGTCACAACAAGTTTTTGAAGGAACTGATTGTAATTTATTCCCTAATATCTTAATTACTATTTCCATTCCAAGAACTGGCGATCAAGCTGGTTTCCTTCTTACAAAAAGAAAATGAAAAATTTTGGTGTTTTTCCTGATATTCCTCCTGAAGAGTGGGAAGAGGATACTGAATTTGAAAAAAATTTGAAAAACTGGCTAGAAAAACTTGATGAAAGAAAAAAACTAGAGGAAATTTAAAAAAATTTTTGAACAACCAATTTTAAAAAAATATTTATTATTTAGCAAATCTAACAAAAAAATAACACCATGCCGTCTGAAAAATACTATCCTAAGCCTTATCAGACGGTCTTTTCCCTTCTTTAACAATTCAACTTCTCACTATCGTTTACGACCACAGCGGCAAACATCTGTGTGGTGTTGCCTACCGTAACCACATCATGATTGAGCGCAACCAGCAAGCCGTAGCCCGCACAAAAACCTTCAGTCCTGACATAGGGGGTGTGTAGTACGCACTCGGTTGCTGTTTTCAGACAATCTGTTCAACCGCCACTATGCCTACGACAAAGCCGCCAACCAGATATCGCCTATCGTGAAGATGGTCGATTAGAATAGAAAAATA